>OKWK01000113.1_pt1 | contig 97654 bp, 83 predicted proteins | sample 1607181 | NCBI WGS metagenome assembly OKWK01 (sample SAMN07501053, study PRJEB24779) | human gut metagenome | isolation source: stool | host: human infant | place: USA: Pittsburgh, PA
GGCTAAGATTCACCTCGCAAGGGTGCCGGCGATTCTCCGGCGATGGCCCTGATACACCACGATTCGGGACGCGGCCGCCTCCTCCCAGCTCGGACATCGCGCTTCCCCTACATCTGGTCGATCAGGACCAGCAGCTCCTGCTTCTTGTGGATGTCGAGCTTGGCGTAGATGCGCTTCGAGTGGGTCCGCATGGTGTTCTCGGAAATGAACAGCATCTCGGCGATGGCCGGGCCCGAGTAGCCGCGCACGAGCAACTCCATGACCTCGGCCTCGCGGCTGGACAGACCGTACAGCTCGCTCAGGCGCTTGCAGCGCTTCGACACGCGATCGGCAAGCTGCGGCCCCGTGGCAGCGCCGGCCGGCGCTGCCACGTCGCGGGAGCGCACCGCCTGCGTCACGGCGATCTCGGCCGACGTCTCCTTCTGCGGCGCCTTCGGCGTGAGCATGAGGAACTCCAGGCGGTTCGTGTGCAGCTTGCCCACCTTGCGCCCCACCAGCGCGATCAGCAGCATCACGTACAGGGCCACCAACGCCATGAACGACAGCTGCTCCACGCCAAGCGCCGCCGCACTGCCCGAGGCGTAGCCCACCAGGTAGCCGCACATCTGCATGAAGTAGGTGATGGTGCCGTAGAACGCGAAGATGAACACCGGGTTGATGCCGCTATCGCGCGAGATCTGGCCGCAATGCATCATCATGAGCACGCACGCCAGCATGAAGCACGCGTACGTCACGCCGCTTCCCACCGTGGTGAACTCGCCTCCCGCGAACGGCAGCACGATGAGGCACGTCGCCGCGATGGGAAACAGCACGCGGAACACGCTCATGAGGTCCACGTGGATGGTGCGCCGCCTCCATGCCCCGTAAAACACGGCCACCACAGCCAGCAGCGCGGACATCGAGAAGATGTTGATGGTGCTGAGCAGCTCCTGGTGCGTGACCGCGATGAAGCGGATGGCGCCCGAGCAGAACCCGAGCGCGCCCACCGACAGCGCCGGCAGGAAGCTTTCGCACAGCGCGTTCTTGTACACCACCGCGTGCTCGCGCGGCACGTCGTCGAACATGGGCTGCTGCGCGTCCGTCGCGTGCGCGGCGATCCACAGGCACAGCCCCGCCAGCGGCACCAGCACCAGGGGTATAAGGTAAGCGGTGAGAGCCGTGGGGATGAAGCACAGGAAGAAGTACAGCAGCGCCGAGAACCCGGTGCCCTTGATGAGCGCGAGGTTGCCGCGCGCGCTGTCGAGCGAGGCGAACACGCGCTGCCAGCTCATGAGGTAGCCCGCCGACCCCACGCCGATGAGCGCCGCCGCGCCCACCACCAACGCCAGCGCAAGCGATTCCAGGTACATGGCCCCCACCAGCATGAGCGGCCCGAACGCAAGCGGCGCCGAGAACGCCAGCACATGCGCCCCGCGGGAGAGGCCGGGACGCGCCCACGTGAAGGCCATGGCCGCGCAGAACGCCAACCAGAACACGGCGATCTGCACCGTGTAGAATACGATGGTGGTGAGCGACGTCTGGCAGAACGCAGGCAAGTAGGGGTAGATGCCGCCCCAGATGGACGTTGCGTTGATGGACAGAAACGTCGCGTACCCGAAGCTTGGCACGTCCGGTTTCAATGCTGATGGAGCGCGCATGTGCGAGTGTCCCCCTCCGTTTGCCGTAGGGTCATTCTAGCAGACGCACCGGGGACGGCCGGCGGACATGGTGACACGGTGATGCATTTGAACTGGGAAAATAGAAATATCACAACATTCTGGTGACAACATCGCGAGCGGCGAGCACCTATAGTTCACCGCAGACGGAGAGGCCGCGCCACCGCATGAGCGGCCTCGCATGAAACGAGAATGGAGGGGGTTGCATGTCAACAGATCGCACTGCGCTGACCCGCCGCACGTTCGTCGCATCGGCCGGAGCGCTGGGAGCGCTGGCCGCCTGCGGCACCGCGGCGAACACGCTGTACGCGTCGGCGCCGCAGGCGTTCGGCGACGAGAGCGGCGACGGCGAGAGCATCGATGAGCTGCGCGAGGACAAGCCCGAGCTGCCCACGCCCGCTCGTCGCGGGATCGCGCTTTGTCACGTTGCGGCCATCCACGAGATACCGCACGGTCACCCATTCTCGAAATCATCCTCATGCACATATAATCTTCGTCTCAGTATAAACCCTATCGGGCGTGGCGTAACGCACAAGCTTCATGACCCCTCCACGGATTCGCATGGTTTCGTACACGAGAATGCACGAGCTTGAACGAAACGACACGAACCGGGGTCATTTCCCACGGACTTCTTCCACACGGCGTCCGAACCCGCGACACTGTGACCATGCCGAACGGGCTCCGGAGAAGCCGGAAGCCCCCAACGAAAGGAACCTGCTATGAAGATATCCGCTCGCAACCAGCTCAAGGGCACCGTCTCCGCCATCGCCGAGGGCGCCGTGAACGGCGTCGTTTCCATCGACCTGGGATCTACCATGGTCAAAGCCGACATCACCATGGAAGCCATCAACGATCTAGGCCTCAAAGAGGGCACCGACGCCATGGCCATCATCAAGGCCAGCAACGTGATGTTCGCCGCCGGCTCCGAGCGCATCCAGGGCATCTCGGCCCGCAACCAGATCGCCGGAACGATCGCGTCCGTGAAGAAGGGCGCCGTGAACGGTCATGTGGCCATCGAGACCCCCGAGGGCGCACGCATCATGGGCTCCATCACGAACGAGGCCATCGAGGATCTGGGTCTCGCCGAGGGTGCTGCCGCGCTCGCCATCGTGAAGTCCACCGACGTCATCGTGGGCGTGGAGTAACCGCTTCCATAGCATCTGCGAGCGACGCTCGCACCCGCAAGGCCGCGTCCTGCACGCGGCCTTGCTGCATTTCCGGATCCCCTTTCCGTTCCGCGCTTTGCGCGGCGCTCTCTTTCCTTCCCGTTCTGGGCCATCGGCGCAGCCTTCGCGGCTTCGAGGCTGCGCGCACGCCGCCCGCGAAGCGCATTCGCTCAAACGAACTTTTTCGCCTTCCTCAGAACAATCTCACACTCTAGCCCGTATTGTTACCAGAGAGGTGAATGCATGCGCTTGCCGTTCCAGCGAAAAAACCAGCCCGCCGCAGCCCGCGACAGCCCGAAACCGCTTCGATCCGACGCGTTCTTGCTCGAAGCCATGGACGCGTGGGGCGATGTCGTGTATCGCGTCGCGCTGGCGCAGACCGGCTCGCCCAGCGACGCCGACGACGTGTTCCAGGACGTGTTCATGCGCCTGCTGGAACACGACACCGCGTTCGAAAGCGACGAGCACCTGAAAGCCTGGCTGCTGCGCGTCACGGTGAACCGCTGCCGCGACTTGGCGCGTTTGACCTGGAACCGCCGCACGGAAGGCTTCACGCGGGAGCATGCCGACATCCCCGCCCCCGACGCGTTCGACGCCGACATCTGGGAGGTCGTGGGCGCGTTGCCGCCCGACCTGCGCATCCCGGTGCACCTGTTCTACGTCGAGGGCTACGCCACCGAAGAGATCGCGCGCATCACGGGATGCCGACCCAGCACCGTGCGAACCCGCCTCCACCGCGCCCGCGAGCAGTTGCGGAACATGCTGGAAGACGACCGCGGCCAACGCGAGTCGAGCCTTGCAAGCTGCCGCGACCCCCTATGCCGAAAGGAGCCGAACCGTGACCGATCCCCGCAACCCCGGCCCACGCCCAACCGTGGATGAGTACCGCACCATGATGCGAGGAACGCACGTCCCGGACCAGCTGAAACAAGCGACCCTGAGCGAAGCGGGCAGGCGCCGGGGCCGCAGCGCTAAAACCGTGCGGACCCCCGTCCGAACAGGCGCGTCGGTCAGGCGACGCTCGGCGCTCGGGTTCGCCGTCGCCGCCTGCCTCGTGCTGGTCGCGGGAATCGGCGCAACGGCTTTCGCGATCAACGGCCCCGGCGGGTTCGGACCGGGGAAAACCGTAGAGCTGGAGTCCCAAGACTTCACGGGAGGCGGCGGCTACAGCGGTCCCTGGTACAACCCAGCCGACGACACGTTCTGGAGCTACGAATGGGCTGGATACAAGTATCATTTCCCTGTGCGGTGCGTCGGGAACAACATCGAATCCGTCACCTACGAAATCGAAGGCGAGCGCAGCTACTTCGAGATCATCGATAACACCGTCACCGCCGAGCAGCACGACAACGGCAAGCACGTGTTCAATTACACCAAGTCCGTTACGTTCGACTACGACCATCAGGAGTCGATCGACGACCAGCGTATCGTAGAAATCTACATCGGCTTCCCCCTTCCCGAAGAGGGGAAGGAAGCGTACGAATTGGCCCTTGCCGGCAAAAACTCGCTCGAAGCGAGCAGGCAGCTGAATACCGCCATCGAAAAAGGCGCGGCTCGGGAAATCTCGACCTCCCGATTGAAGCTCACCGCCACGTTCGCCGACGGCTCCATGCAAACGAAAACGTACCGCATCGCTCCGGTGCCCGATTTCGACGAACGATACGAGGCCTATTCCGATGCCCGTGCCGCATTTCAGAGCATCGAGCCTCCTTCAAGCGACGCCTCCCAGCAGGAGATCGACGATTACCTCGGCAAGATGCCTCAAATGCCCAAGCTTTACAACATCACCGAGCTCAACGAAGGGTGAACGCCGCGTTGGAACCCGCGCGCCGCAGTATCTTTTTATAACCAATATAGTCATGGACAAAAAGTGCCGATTTTCTTTATCCTCTATGAAGATAAGGCAAAGCGGTGCGCTTCTCACCAGGCATGATGGGAATTGCCTGATGCTCGATCCCTCTCTTTTAGGTCAAAAAACTACAGAATACTATAGCTTTTTGTCCATGATGAATTGACTTATATTATTTTGCTGCGACCCAAACGCTCGCATTACCAGTCGCATGCTAGCATTGAGGAAGCGGTCGCCCCACCCGCAGGAAAGACTCGCGAAACAAACCGCGTCGACACGGTGCGCAGCAAAGCACCCGCAAGCTTTGCCATCCCCATACTGCACCTCCCCGCATGCAAAAGGGCCGGATCCTTCGATCCGGCCCGGAAGTTGCTGGGCGCTTGCTGCTGGTATGCTGATGCCGCGTTCGCGAATGTGGTGACGGGTACGCCCTGGTTTCAAACCGACCGAAGCCGGCGGTTAGGCGGTCACCTGCGCTTTCATCGCATTGACGTGCTGGAACACGGCGGCGGCGCCCGGGATCACGTCCACGGAGCCGTCGGCGGCCACGGACAGCAGCGTGGGCGCCTGCATGATGCGGTAGCGCTGCGCCAGCTCCACGTTCTCTTCGGCCAGCAGCTCCTCGTAGACGATGCCGGCGGCATCCATTTCAGCTGCGGCGAATTTGCAGTTCGGGCACGTCCGCGTGGCAATGAGGTAGAGGCCTGCGGGAAGCGTGCTGTGGTCGGGCGCAGAGGCTTTCTCGATGCCCGGAACCGTCACGTGCGAGCCCGCCTGCCCGGCGGTCTCGGCCGCGGCCGTCACGGCTACGGCGCCGTCGCGCATCAAATGCGAATGCCCCAAGTCGTACTCCACGCGGTCGGCGAACTCCTGCGACTTGCCGTCGTTCCAGTTCTTCACCGGGCGGTAGTAGCCGGTGATGCGCGAGTACACCTCGGTCTCCTCGTGGCAGCACGGGCACTCGTACACCTCGCCGGCAATGTAGCCGTGGTTCTTGCATACCGAATACGTGGGTGACATGGTGTAATACGGCAGCTTGTAGTTCTCGGCGATCTTGCGCACCAGCGTGGCGGCCGCCTTCCAGTCGGGCAGCTTCTCGCCCAAGAAGGCATGGAACACGGTGCCGGACGTGTACAGCGTCTGCAGCTCGTCCTGCACGTCCAACGCGCTGAAGATGTCGTCGGTGAAGCCCACCGGCAGATGCGACGAGTTCGTGTAGTACGGCTTGCCCTGCTCGTTGGCCGTGATGATGTCGGGGAACTGCTCCTTGTCGTGCTTGGCGAAGCGGTACGTGGTGCTCTCGGCCGGCGTGGCCTCGAGGTTGTACAGGTCACCGTACTGCTCCTGGTAGTCGGCCAGACGGGCGCGCATGTGGTTGAGCACGTCCTTCGTGAACGCCTGCGCCGGCTCCTGCGTCATGTCAGCGCGCAGCCATTGCGCGTTCAGGCACGCCTCGTTCATGCCCACCAGGCCGATCGTGGAGAAGTGGTTCTCGAACGTGCCCAGGTAGCGCTTCGTGTACGGGTACAGGCCCGCATCCAGCAGGCGCGTGACCACTTCGCGCTTCGTGTGCAGCGAGCGCGCGGAGACGTCCATGAGATGGTCGAGTCGACGGTAGAAGTCGGCTTCGTCGGCGGACAGATAGGCCAGGCGCGGCATGTTGATGGTGACCACGCCGATGGAGCCCGTGGACTCGCCGCTGCCGAAGAAACCGCCCGACTTCTTGCGCAGCTCGCGCAGGTCGAGGCGCAGGCGGCAGCACATGGAGCGCACGTCGGACGGTTCCATGTCGGAGTTGATGTAGTTGGAGAAGTACGGAGTGCCGTACTTCGAGGTCATTTCGAACAGCAGCCGGTTGTTCTCGGTTTCGCTCCAGTCGAAGTCGCGCGTGATGGAGTACGTGGGGATTGGGTACTGGAAGCCGCGACCGTTCGCATCGCCTTCGATCATGATCTCGATGAAGGCCTTGTTCACCATATCCATTTCGACCTTGCAGTCGCCGTAGGTGAAGTCCATCTCCTTGCCGCCCACGATGGCCGGCTGATCGCGCAGGTCGGCCGGGCACACCCAGTCCAGCGTGATGTTGCTGAACGGCGCCTGCGTGCCCCAGCGCGAAGGCGTGTTCACGCCGAACACGAACGACTCGACGCACTGCTTCGTCTCTTCGTAGGTCAGGTTGTCGGCCTTCACGAACGGCGCGAGATACGTGTCGAAGCTGCTGAACGCCTGGGCGCCCGCCCATTCGTTCTGCATGATGCCCAGGAAGTTCACCATCTGGTTGCACAGGCTGGACAGATGGCTGGCCGGCTTCGACGTGATCTTGCCCGGCACGCCGCCGAGGCCCTCCTGGATGAGCTGCTTGAGCGACCAGCCCGCGCAGTAACCCGTCAGCATGGACAGGTCGTGCAGGTGGATATCGGCGTTGCGGTGAGCCTTCGCCACCTCGTCGTCGTAGATCTCGCTAAGCCAGTAGTTCGCCGTGATGGCGCCCGAGTTCGACAGGATCAGGCCGCCAACGGAGTACGTGACCGTGGAGTTCTCCTTCACGCGCCAGTCTTCCACCTTGACGTACTGGTCCACGAGATCCTTATAGTCCAGCAGCGTGGCGTTGGCGTTGCGCACCTTCTCGCGCTGCTTGCGGTACAGAATGTAGGACTTCGCCACGTCGGCGTACCCGGCCGTGGACAGCACCTCCTCCACGCTGTCTTGCACGTCCTCGACGCTGATGATGCCGTTTTTGATGCGCGGCTCGAAATGGGCGGTCACGTTGAGGGCCAGAAGGTCGATCGTGGAGGGATGGTACTGCTTCTCCAGCGCGTCGAACGCCTTGGAGATGGCGCTTGAGATTTTGGCTATATCGAATTCCGCGATCTTTCCGTCGCGCTTCTGGACCTCGTACATGCTTGCTCCTTTTGCTGTGGATTCGCTTCGTTTGCGCGGCGACTGCCAACCGTTCCGCGCCTCGCATGCGGTTTCAAACACCCTAGCAGCGTCCACCGGGCCAGTCAATGATTGTAATCCATATGTTGAATATGCCTCCACAATACACAACTATATATGGTAGATTTTGCCATCTGGGGTTTTGCGCGAGCGCTCGATGGAGCTCTTCGAAAAGCGACCTGCGGGTTTAGAACAAAGCACCGCGCGGGCCGTTTTGCAGATGCCCGACGCCGAAGCTTTCGGCGAGCGGCAACGCGTTTGATCGCAGGGCGCAGCGGGATTATGATAGACCCCTGCGCAACCAACTAGAAGGAGCATCCGCCATGACCCGCTTCCCCCTGCGCCGAGCCGAGCGCGCGATGCCGCGCGACGAGGCGCTGGCCGTACTCGACGCCGCCGAGTTCGCCATCGTGTCCACCGTGGACGATGACGGCATGCCCTACGGCGTGCCGCTCTCCTTCGTGCGGCGAGGCGATACGCTGTACTTCCACGCCACAAACGAGGGCGGGCACAAGACGGTCGATTTTCGTCGCGACGATCGCGTGTGCGCGACAGCGGTGACGGGCGTCAGAGCGTTCTTCGAAGACGGCGATTTCTCGACCAGCTTCCGGTCGGCCATAACATTCGGCCGCGTCCGCGAGGTCGTCGAAGCGACCGAGTTCAAACATGCGCTGGTGGATCTCTGCATGAAGTACGTGCCGGAGGCAAAGCGCAGCATCGGGAAAGCGATGGAGAAGGAAGGGCCGCACACGTCCGTGTGGGCCATCGACATCGAAGAGATAAGCGGCAAAGCGCATCCGGGACCACGTGGCGATGCGAGCGGGGACGGGCGCACGGATGCCGCGGACGACGGCGGATGCGCCGGCACGGATGCCGGCAGGCAGACGGACCCGGTCGCGGGCGCGGAACCAGTCGCCGCCCTCGGCGGCGAAGGAGCCTGAGCCATGCGCATCGCCGGCTTGCAGAAGCTCACGCTGCTCGATTTCCCGGGCAAGACCGCGGCCACGGTATTCACGCCGGGCTGCAACTTCCGTTGCCCGTTCTGCCACAACGCCGACTTGGTGACGGGCGAGGCGGGGCGCGATGGCGCGGCCGCGGACAGCAGCGCCCTATCGATCGACGAGCTCTTCGCGTTCCTCGGCAAACGCCAGGGGCTGCTCGACGGCGTGTGCATCACAGGCGGTGAACCGTTGCTGCAGTCCGGTATCGATGAGTTCTGCACTCGCGTGCACGAGCTGGGGTTCGCCGTGAAGCTGGACACGAACGGCAGCTTCCCCGGCCGCTTGCGCGCGCTTGTTGAGGAAGGCCTTGTGGATTATGTGGCCACGGACGTGAAGAACGCGCCAGAGCGTTACGCCGAAACCGTCGGCGTCCCCGCGTTCGACCTCGCGCCGGTGCAGGAGTCTCTCGACTTCCTGCGTTCGGGCGCGGTCCCCTACGAGGTGCGCACCACCGTGGTGCGCGAGCTGCACACCGCCGACGACCTGCGCGCGCTGGCTGCGTGGATCGAAGGCGTACAAGCGTGGCACCTGCAAAGCTTCATCGACGCGGACAGCGTGCTGGGCGGCGAAGGTCGCTTCCACGCATGGGACCCCGACGACCTGCGGGCACTGCTGCCCGAGCTGCAGGCCGTCGTGCCGGGCGCTCAGCTGCGCGGGGTGGACTAGAGCCGCGAGGGTCCGCGCCCTCGCATGCCGCAAGCACGCGCCTCTTGCGGATCCCGAATTCCGGCCAATCGAGGAACCCGCGGCACACGAACCGCTCAACACCCCGCGAAACCAGGCAGCGCATAGGAAACGGGAAATTCCGGCAGGAATCGACGCGATTCTGTCATCGAGAAAGCCCGCGCCCTTCGGCCTTTCCGCGTCCGGCCCCCTAACCAGACCCGATACATCCAGGCAAAAGCTCTGTCTCGGCATAAAGCAACGAGTTCAGAAAGAGACGGCAGAATCCCGTCGAAAACTGCCAAAAATCAGGGTTTTCACCGCGCATCTGCGGCCCCCGGCACGGCTGCTTGCAGCTCGGCCAAGCCCTTCCTCAGCACGCGGAACGTAACCAAACCGATGACGAATGCGATGGCCGCCGTGCCCAGCGCCACCGGCACGAGGTTGCCGCGCAGCGCGTCGAACAGGCCGCCGTAGATGAGCTGCCCCACGGGTTGCGCGCAGTTCGCCAGCGACATGGTAAGCGCGATCACCTTCCCCACCAGGTGGCCGGGCGTCTCGAGCTGCACGAACGAGATGGCTTGGATGCTGAACATCGTGGCGCACGCCATGGATGCGAACAGGCCCGCTACCACGATGCCGTACGCCAGCATCGCGTCCATCGGCACGCCCAGCACCACGGCGATGGGCAGCAACCCCAAGGCCGCCACCAGCAGGAACAGCGGCGCGCGGCTGAGACGCAAACGCCCGGCGAACACGCCCACCGAGACGCCGCCCGCCAAACCGCCCAACGCCAGCGCACCCTCGGCGAAGCCCATGTACTGGTTCGGCAGACCCAGGATCTGCGTGATCACAACCGGCGCGCCGATGAGGATGAACGCCGTCAGCGTGACGTTGATGCCCGCCACCAGGAAGATCACCTTGAGGATGACCGTGCGTTCGTGGCGCAGAAACGCGAAGCTCTCGACGATGTCGTTCGCCACCGTGCGCACCACGCCCACGCCGCTGCGCTCGATGGCGTCGCGCGGGATGCGCACCACGGTGACGATGAGCACGGCAGAAACCGCGAACGCCGCTCCCGACACGAACACCACCGGCTCGATGCCGAACAGGCCGAACAGCAAGCCGCCCAGCACCGGGCCCACGAGGCCCGAAAGCGCGCTGATCTGGCTGACGATGGCGGTGGCGCGCACGATGCCGTCGCGCGGGACGATGAACGGCACCGCCGCCTGCACGGTGGGCTGGTACACGCTCTGCGCGGCGTACAGGACGATGAGCGCGCAGATGCACAGGCCGACGAGGTCGATGACGCCGTCGAGTGCGAGAAACGCCGCACACGTCGCAGCCAGAAGGATATCGAGCGCCGCCATGATGCGCCGCTTGTTCACGCGGTCGGCCGCAACCCCTCCGATGGGCGTCAGCACGATGTAGGGGATCCACGCGCAAGCCGACACCGCGCCCATGAGCGCCGCCGAGCCCGTTTGGTTCAGCACGTACAGCGGCAGGGCGAAGCGCAGCACGGCATCGCCGAACAACGAAGCAATCTGCGCGAAGATCACCGAAACGAACGATCGGTTGAGCAGGGTGTTCATGATTGTTCCTTTCTTTTACATACATTCAGTCGGTATGTATATTGGGTAAAAAAGAAGGTTGCCAGGCAACCAGGGTTCGCTAAGACATCGCAAGAGGAAACCGCAAGCACGCGCCGTCATCCCGAGCGGGGCCCTTCGACTCGCCGCGCTCGCTCACAACGACAGCCGGGAACATCCGCTCGCTCGACCTTCCCTTGCCCGCTTTCGTGCTGCCGGAATGTTTCACGTGAAACATTCGTACGTATTTACGAGCTCATAGCATCAAGCCTTTCGTGAAATTGGCTGCGATACCCCTCGAGGATGGTCGCCAGCCCGCCTACTTCCAGGGACAGGCCGCCCAGCGCCTTCACGATATCGAGGTAGTAATCGACGCGCGCACGCAGCTCCTCGGCGGTGGCGGAACGGAACATGGGGCTGACCCAAAGGTTCGCCAACAGCACGATGACCTCGCTGAACTCGCGCGGACGATCGGTTTGGATGCTGCCGTCGCGCACCCCCTGCTCCACGATGGGCAACACGAAATCGGGTACCGTCTCCTGGAGCACCGCCTGGTACTGCAGGCCCAGCAAACGCGCGTTCTTCACCGGATCCACGTCGGGGGCCGCCTTGGCCCACATGTCCATCTGCGGCCCGGTGATGGATGCCGCGAACAGCGCCTGCAGCTTCTCGGCACCGGTCATGCGGCCGTCGTCGCGGATGCGGCGAAGCTCGTCGAACAGCGCTTGGTTGTCGCGGTCGAGCGCAGCCGACAGGATGTCTTCCTTCGACTTGAAGTGGTGGTACACCGCCCCCTTCGTCAAGCCGCCCAGCCCATCGATGATGTCCTGAATGCTGGTATTGTCGTACCCTTTCTCGAAGAACAGGGCCAAGGCCACGTCGAGGATGAGGTTCACCGTCTCCTCGGGATGCTTGTTGCGGGCCATCGGCCTTCCTCTCCATCACGTTACATACCAACGGTATGTATCCTACGCTCCTCCAATGGAGAAGGCAAGAAAAAGTTTGCCGCACGTCCTGGGCAGCATCATACTGGTGCGCATGCGTCAAAGCGATCAGAGAGAACAGGAGCATCGACCCATGAGCACCTGCCTTGTTGCACAATCCGGCGGGCCCACCGCCGTTATCAACGCCAGCCTGGCCGGCGTCATCCGCGCGAACCAGCTGAACCCGCTCTACGACCGCGTGCTGGGCGGCATCCACGGCATCGAGGGCGTGCTGGCCGACCAGCTGTACGACCTCACCGACCTTTCCGAGCACGACCTGGAGCTGCTGAGGCAGACGCCCTCGTCGGCGCTGGGCACGTGCCGCTACAAGCTGAAGCGCGACGACGAGGCCGATTTCCGCCGCCTCGCCGACGTGATGGACGCGCACGACATCGAAACCATGTTCTACATCGGCGGCAACGACTCCATGGACACCGTGGACGCGCTGGCCGAATGGGCGGCCGAGAACGCGCCGAGCAAGCGCTTCATCGGCATTCCGAAAACCGTGGACAACGACCTGGTACCGGTGGACCACTGCCCCGGCTTCCCCAGCGCGGCGAAGGTGGCCTGCCAGATCACGCACGCGACGCGCCTCGACTACGACGCGTACACGCGCCCCGAGGTGTTCGTGCTGGAAGTGATGGGGCGCGACGCGGGCTGGCTGGCGGCGAGCTGCTGCATCACCGGCGACGTCGATTTGTTGGTGCTGCCCGAGGTCGCCTTCGACCGCGACGCGTTTCTCGCCGAAGTGCGCGCGAAGTTCGAGGCGACCGGCTCGTGCTACATCGTAGTGTCCGAGGGTGCGCGCTACGCCGACGGCACCTACCTGTCCGCCGGCGATACTGCGCACGACGGGTTCGCCCACGCCGTGCTGGGCGGGGCGGCGCAAACGGTCAAGCAAATGATTGTCGACACGGGCATCGTGCCGCGCGGCGTGGTGCAGGATTTGTCGCGCGCGGCGCGCTCCAGCAACTTCGCGCAGAGCCTCGTGGACGTGACCGAGGCCTACGACCTGGGAATGAGCGCCCACATGCGCAGCGCCGACCCCGCCTTCACCGGCCAGGTGGTGGGCATCCGCCGCAACCCGGAGGCCGCAGCCGAGGGCCGCTACGAGGCCGAGCTGTTCGCCGGTCCCGCAAGCGAGTTCGCCAATTTCGTCAAACGCTTCCCCGCCGAGTGGATCCTGCCGAACTACCAGGGCATTACGCCGGAAGCGGTCGCGTACTTCCGGCCGCTCATCGAAGGCGAGCCGAAACTCGTCATGAAGGGCGGCATCCCCGCCACCATCGTGCCGTTCAACAAGCGCTGACGAAGCCGGCCCTCGGCGCCGCCCAGCCAGCACGCCGAGGGATCGACTAACGCGTCGCGCCCTGCTCCCGATTGCCGTTGTCGCCCGAAACGTGCGTTTTTTCGCTCAAAAGCGCACGTTTCGGGCGACAACGGTTTCGAGTTACCTCCCCCCCTACACGTCCCGTGTGCGCGTCCAGTGGCGCAGGTAGAGGGCGCCGATGAGCGCCGGCATCACGGGCGACGCCGCCTGGGCGACGAAGATGCCCACGTAGCCGAAGCCCAGCACGCCGCTCAGCAGAAACGCCAGGCCGAAGCGCACGACGAACGCGTCGATCAGCGAGTTCGCCAACACGAGCCGCGGCGTGCCCGCCCCCAATGCGAACGAGTCGAAGCTGTACATGGCCGCGTAGAACAGCCCGTTCACGCTGCACGTGATGCGAAGGTACAGCACGGCCGTATCCATCGTTAACGGCTCGGTCAGGCCGTACGCGACCACCAGCGCCGGCGCCAGCAACTGCACCGCGATCTGCACGCCCACGATCACGCTCACGTTGAACGTGGCGCCGATGCGCGCCACGTCGCGGGCCCGGCGCAGCTCGCCCGCGCCTGCGTTCTGCGCCGCCGCCGTGGTGATGGCCTGGCCGATGGCCCAGCACGGCAGTCCCGCGATGGTGCTGATCTGCAGGCCGACGCCGGCAGCGGCGGCCACGTCGGTGCCGTAGCGGTTCAGCAACCCGGTGACCAGCGCGTACGACAGGTTCACCACCGCCATCTGCACGGCAGAGGGAACGCCCACGCGCAGCACCTCGATCACGCTCGCTCCAACCGGCACGTCGCCGCTACGCGAAAACGCGCCGGCCAGGCGCCCGCCGGGGAAACGCCGCCGCACCACGACGAGCGCGCCGACGGCCGCCACGCTCTGCGCGACCACCGTCGCCCAGGCGGCGCCCACCACGCCGAGGCCCGCCGGTCCCACCAGCACCAGGTCGAGCGCCACGTTCACCAGCGCCGATACGCCCACCAGCTGAAGCGGCGTGCGCGCGTCGCCCTGCGCCTTGAGGAAGGCCGCTGCGGCGTTCATGAGGAACGGCCCCGCGCAGCCGCAGCACAGCACCACGGTGTAGCCGACGGCGCCTTCGAGCGATGCCGCAGGCACGGCGTTCGCCGTGAAGGCTGGGCGCGCCAACGCCACGCCCAGCACGGCGATGGCCGCCGACCCCGCCAGGGCCACCGCCAACGTGGCCGCGTACGCGCGCCGCTGGCCGGCCACGTCGCGCGCGCCCACGAACCGCGCGACGACCACGCCGCCGCCCGCCGTGAGGCCGATGACGAACGCGTTCACGATATAGGCGGCGTTCGTCGCGTTGCTGATGGACACGAGCCCCACCGGCCCCACCACCTGGCCGACCACCACCATGTCCACAGCCTGGTACACGTACTGCAGCAGGTTCACCGCCATGAGCGGCAACGCGAACGCCAGCAACCGCCTGAACAGCGGCCCTTCGGTAAAGGAAAGAGAAGCATCTGACACGATAGGTTCACCTCTGAGAATTCGGAATGCGGAAACGTAACGAAGCGCCCGAGGGCGCAAAAAAACGCCGCAGATGAATCATCACCTGCGGCGCTGAACGAGTCCGTCATGCCGGCATCAAAGGAAACGCGCGCCCGGGTTTCGCGCGGCGCGTCTATCGATGCCGATGAATATGCCCCTCGGCTCCGTGCGATGCTTCATCGGCGATCATGCGCGGAGCCGCTACTCTGCAAAGCTTCATGTGTGCCTTCTCGTTGAGGCGGATACAGCGTCGCCCAGCATACTGCGCGATGCCGAAGCGGTCAACCCGCCAGAACCTCCGAAGTTTCGGGCGACGGCTTCCCCACCTCGTCCAGCACGTCCTTTCCCCAGGCGCACATGGCGTTGAGGACGGGGACGAAGCTGACGCCGCGCTGGGTGAGCGAGTACTCGGTTTTGGGCGGCACCTGGTGGTACAGCTCGCGATGCACCATGCCGTCGGCCTCCAGCTCGCGCAGCTGCTGGGTGAGCATCTTGGGCGTGGCCTGCGACATGCGGCGTTGCAGCTCGCCGAAACGCAGCACGCCGGCCTTGCTCAGGTGCCACAGGATGAGCACCTTGTGCTTGCCGCCCACGATGTCGATGGTTGCCTCGACCGGGCAATGGTACGCGTCGGGACAGGTTTTCATGCGCAGCCTCTTCCGTCCAATACTTTCTTTTCGGGTAGTATATTCCAAAAAAGTATCTACTTGCCCCGCAGAAACCGAAGAGTAGTATGGAGGAAGAACGAACCGTCGCTCGCCTCAGAGATAGGAGCACCCATGTCGTTTCTCGATCTCGCCAAAAAGCGCTGCTCGACCCGCGCCTACCAGCCCGTCCCCGTCAGCCAGGAGCACATCGACGCCATCGTCGAAGCGGCCCGCGTCGCGCCGACCGCCGCGAACCGCCAACCTGTGCGCATCCTCCAGGTGACCAGCGAGGAAGGGCTCGCCAGCCTGGCGAAAGCCGCGAACGTGTTCGACGCGCCGCTCGCATTCGTCGTGTGCGCCGACGGCGAGAAGGCGTGGAAGCGTCCGCTCGACGGCATGAGCACCGTCCATGTGGACGCGTCCATCCTCACCGACCACATGATGCTGGCCGCCACCGACTTGGGCCTGGGAAGCGTCTGGATCTGCCGCTTCGACCCTACGGTCATCCGAGAGGAATTCGGGCTGCCGGAAACTTTGGTCCCGGTGAACATCCTGGCCGTCGGGCATCCCGCCGGCGAGCTGAAGAGCCCCGACCGCCACGCCACCGAGCGCATCCCGACAAGCGAGCTGGTAATCCACGCGTAACGAAGCGCCTTTCGAAGAGCGCAGGCCTTCTGCAGCACGGATTTTACGTCCCACCCAAAAGGATGCCATTGCAGAGCGAACCCATTTGTGCAGACACCGTCTGCACAAATTCAAAACCGTCCTACCGCGCGCCCTCCAGCAGGGCGTGAAGCTCGCGCTGGACGCTGCGGTCGACGTTCGTGCCGATCACCTTCGTGGCGATCTGCTTGATGGCCGACCGAGCGTTGCCCATGGCGACGCTCGTTCCCGCCATGCGCAGGATTTCGTAGTCGTTCATAGAGTCGCCGAACGCCATCATCTCGCTCGCCTGGATGCCGTGCGCGTCCAGCACCTGCTGGATGCCCGTCGCCTTGCTCACGCCGCGCTGCATGACGTCGATCCATTTACGGCCCGACGGCGCGAACACGAAGTCGTCGTCCAGCTCGCGCGTGAGGATGTAGGCCATGTCCATGACGGCATCGTCGCAATACACGGATGCTTTCAGGATGCTCGTCTGCGGCGAGGGCACGTCGAACACGCGCACGGGGTTCGGCAGGTTCTTGTCCACCTCTCGCTCGAAGCGCGCTTCGTCGTCCAACAAGTAGCTGCGCGTCTCGTCGAACAGCGCAAGGTGCATGGTGTCGAACATATCAACGACACGGGCCAACCGCTTCACGGCCGCATGCGAGAACACCTCCAAGTCGACCAGCTCGCCGGCGACCATCACCTGCGCGCCGTTCGACGCGACGAAGTCCATGCAGTCGACCACCGGTTCGAACAGCTCGTGCAGCGTGTCGAAGCGCCGACCCGACGATGCTACGAACTGGATCCCCGCATCGCGCAAACGCATAACGAGGTCGTACGAGCCTTCCGGCACGCACTCGTTTCCGTCGAGGAACGTGCCGTCCATATCGCTGGCGATAAGCTTGATCATCAGAAAGCCCTCCTTGAAATAACCGCGTGTTCCGATCATTGTACGACGCTCGCGTCAACCTGCGTGACCCTACACGACTACTTTGCACGAACTTGATACCTGTTTTACAAAACCCCAGTTCAAAATGCTTCGCACCCTGAGCGTGCGGAGAAAATCCCAAAACGCAACACCAGATTGGTAGAGCGGGCGGCTCTGCAACCGCATGATGGTAAACGCAGAAGCGCGGCCGCTCAGCTCCGCGCTTCGGGTATCATGCAATCGACCACGAAGAAGGGACCGCCATGAGTTTCGCCGACAACCTCGTGTACCTGCGCCAGCATTACGGCATCACGCAGGAAGGGCTTGCCGAGCAGTTAAGCGTGTCGCGCCAGACCGTCAGCAAATGGAAAGCCGGCACGAACTACCCTGAAATGGACAAGCTGCTGCAATTATGCGACCTGTTTCATACCAGCCTCGACGACCTCATGCGCGGCAGCGTGCATGTCGTCAAAGAAAACGACACCGAGCGCTACGACGAGCACATGAACCGCTTCGACCTGTCCATCGCGGCCGGCGTCGCCTGCATCCTGGTCGGCGTGGGTCTGAACGCGCTGCTTGAAGCCTTCGGCTGGCCGGATAACCTGCAGACCGTCGCCCTGCTTTCCTGCATCGTCATCGGCGTGGTAATCCTGGTCGTCGGCAGTCTCAACCACAGCGAATTCAAGCGTCGCAACCCTTCCATCGAGCCGCGGTACTCCTCCGACACGCTCGATCGGTTCGGGCAACGCTACCCGACGCTCATCGCCGTCGGCGTGGGTCTCATCCTCATCGACGTCATCATGCTAATCGGCCTCGTACCCGACAACAGTAGCTCCATGATCAACGGCGCATACGTGGAGGAGCTCGTCATGTTCCCCTTCATGCTCATCCTCGCCATCGCCATTGGCATTCTCATCTGGGCCTGCATGCAAAAGTCGAAGTACGACCTCTCCGAGCTCACCTACATCGCGCATCGCCGCAACCTGGGTGCCGACATGCCCTCTACCGCCGTCGTCAAGTCACCCGAGCAGATTCGCGCCGAACGCGTGATGGGCGTCATCTGCGGCTGCATCATGCTGCTGGCCACCATCGTGTTCCTGGTGTGGGGCTTCGTGCCGCTGTTCGACCAGATCGGCGGCTGGGACGGCATCGACAAGTTCGCGCTCAAAGACGCCATCCGCCGCGGCGCGGGCGGTTTCGCCATCAGCTGGATCGCCTTCGTGGTGGGCGGCATCCTGTGCGGCATCGTGTGGATGATCGGCAGCGTGGTGTCGAAGGCCCAGGAAGACTGGATCGCCGAAGCGCGCCAGGAGGACGCCTGGGTGAAGTACGCGCAGCAAGATGATCCCTGGTCCCGGGGACCCGAAGACCCCGCGTCGTCCCAAACGCCGACCCCGTCGTCCGCCCCGCGCGAAGCCAACGACCCCGCGGGACGCACGTGGAAATAGCGCAGGACCGGCAATCGAAGCCTACTCCCCCAGCTTCTCGGCGGCTTCCATCCATTCTTCCTCAAGGGCATCGATCTGCTGTTGGAGATCGGAAATCTGGGCTTGGAAGTCGCCGAGCGCGGTGAAGTCGGTGGGGTCGGCGGCGGCCATGCTCGCGCGCACGTCCTCGATCTTGCCGTTGAGCGTTTCCACCTTGCGCTCGTTGGATTGCATGAGCTTGCGCAGGGTACGCTGCTCGCCGCCGGAGAGGCGGGAGCTTTCGGGCGATGCTTCGGTCCCAGATAAGCCCGAATCGGCGGCGTGCGCAGGGCGTTGACGTGCGGGACTGCCGGCCGCCATGGAAGAGGGGGAAGCGTCGGACAACCTCAAATACTCGTCCACCCCACCCGGCAGATGACGGATCTTCCCGTTCACCAGGGCGAACTGGTGGTCGGTGACGCGCTCCATGAGGTAGCGGTCGTGCGTGACCAGAAGCAGCGTGCCCGGCCAGGCGTCCAACAGGTCCTCCACCACGGCCAGCATGTCGGTGTCCAGGTCGTTGCCGGGCTCGTCGAGGATCAGCACGTTCGGCTCGTCCAGCAGGATCAACATGAGGGCCAGACGGCGCTTCTGCCCGCCGGACAAGTCCTTCACCGGCTCGTTGAGGTCGGCGCGCTTGAAGCCCAGCTTCTCCAGCAGCTGGGCGGGCGTCATCTCCTTGCCGTCCAGCATCGTGCGACGGCTGTAGCGGCCGATGACCTGGCGCACACGGTCGTCGCCCAGTTCGGACAGATCGTCCAGATGCTGCGACAGCACGGCGAAACGCACGGTCTTGCCGATCTTCACCTCGCCGGCGTTCGGGCGCTGCAGACCCTGGATCACGCGCAGCAGCGTGGTCTTGCCCGTGCCGTTCTCGCCGACGATGCCGTAGCGGTCGCCCGGGCCGATGATCCAGTCCACGTCGTCGAGGATCGTCTTGTCGTCGAAGCGCACGCTCACGTGCTCGAGGTCGACCACCTGCTTGCCCAGGCGCGCCATGGCCATGCGCTTGAGCTCCAGCTCGTCGCGCAAAGGCGGCACGTCGGCGATGAGTTCCTGGGCGGCGGCCACGTGGAACTTCGGCTTCGTCGCACGCGCCCGTGCGCCGCGCGAGAGCCACGCCAGCTCGCGGCGCAGCTCGTTCTGGCGTTTCTGCTCGGCTAGCGCGGCCACGCGATCGCGCTCCACGCGCTGCATGATGTAGGCCGAGAATCCGCCCTCGAACGGCTCCACCCGTTTATCGTGCACCTCCCACATACGCAGGCACACCTCGTCGAGGAACCAACGGTCGTGCGTGACCACCAACAGCGCGCCCGCGCCCTTTTTCCAGCGGGTTTTCAGATGGTCCGCCAGCCACGTGATAGCGCGCACATCCAGATGGTTCGTGGGCTCGTCCAGCGCCAGCACGTCCCAGTCGCCGATGAGCAGCCGCACGAGGTCCACTCGACGGCGCTGCCCGCCCGACAGCGTTCCCACCTGCGCGTCCCAAGGGATATCGCCGGCCAACCCGGCAATGATGTCGCGGATGCGCGCGTCGCCGGCCCACTCGTATTCAGGCAGATCGCCCACCACGGCTTGCCCCACCGTGGCAGCGGGATCGAGCGAGTCGGCCTGTCCCAGCACGCCCACGCGCACGGCGCCGTTGCGCAGCACGCGGCCTTCGTCTGGCTCCAGCGTGCCTGCCAACAGGTTCAGCAGCGTCGACTTGCCGTCGCCGTTGCGCCCGACGATGCCCACCCGGTCGCCCTCGTCAACGCCCAGCGACACCTCGGAGAACACCTCTTTCGTGGGGAAATCGACCCGCACCTTTTCGCATCCAAGCAGAAACGCCATCGCCCGCCATCCTTCTTCACGTAGTTCGGAAGGCCGATTATAGCGCATGGCGGGAAAGCGAGCCGCCGATCCACGAGAAGGCCGCCCTCATCTTGCGCCTCATGCCCATACGAAGCCTCGTCTCGAATCCCGACCCCAAGCAGGAAGACCGGCTCGCAACGCCCCGCCAGCTAGCGATTGCGTTACAATGGGGTCAAGCCCTGATCATCATGCAAAAGGAGGCGCCGCGTGGAACTCCTTGAATTCTCGCTGCTCATGCTGGCCGCCGTGCTGCTCTCATCCGTCATCGACCAGCTGGTTCCCAAAGTGTCATCGCCCCTCATCCAGATAGGGCTGGGCCTGCTCATCGCGCTGGTCATGGGCACGCAGATCAGCATCGCCTTCGATCCCAACCTGTTCCTAGTGCTGTTCATAGCCCCGCTTCTGTACGACGAGGCCAAAAACCTCGACAAGAAGGCGCTGTGGGAGAACAAACGCCCGGTGCTGTCGCTGGCCGTCGGGCTGGTCATCGCCTCGGCCCTGATCATCGGGTTCGCCGTCAACTGGCTGGTTCCATCCATCCCCTTGGCCGCGGCGTTCGCCTTGGGCGCCGCGCTCGGACCCACCGACGCGGTGTCGGTCGCCTCGCTGTCGAAGCAGGTGAAGATCCCCGCACGTTCGCGCAATATCTTGGAAAGCGAATCCATCATCAACGACGCCTCGGGCATCGTGTCGTTCCAATTCGCCATAGCCGCAGCCGTCACCGGTACATTCTCGCTGGTCGGCGCCACGGCGAACTTCTTCTTCGCATTCCTCGGCGGCGTACTCGTGGGCGTAGCGTTGGGGCTCACGGGCAACTTCATCGTGCGCCGCGTGCGCTCGTGGGGCCTCGAGAACACCACGTTCCATGTGCTGTTCGAGGTGTTCGTGCCGTTCATCGTGTACCTGGTGGCCAACGCGCTGGGCACCAGCGGTATCATCGCGGTCGTCGCCGCCGGCATTTTGAACGTCGTATCGCCGCGCGCCATCGGCCCGTCCGTCTCGCGCATGAATATCGTGTCCGCCAGCGTGTGGCGCGTGCTGACGTTCGCCCTCAACGGCATCGTATTCGTGCTTCTGGGTACTCAGCTGCCGCGCGCCATGCAGCGTACCTGGGAAAACGTCACCATCGACAACGACGCTCTCATCGGCTACATCCTGGGCATCACCGTGCTCATGCTGGCCGCCCGCTTCCTTTGGGTGCTTATCATGGAGCGCGTCCATCGCCAGCGCAGAGGCCGGATGACGTTGGATGAGCTTCGCTCGACGGCCATCATGACCTTGGCCGGCCCGAAGGGAACCATCACGCTTGCCGTGGCGTTCACTATTCCGTTCTCCATCCCGCAGCGCGAGCTGCTGCTGTTCCTAGCATGCGGCGTCATCGTGGTCACCATGCTGTTGGCCACGTTCGCCGTGCCGCTGATCGCGCCGAAGAAAGATACCGACGACGAGGATTGCTTCGACGAGGAGCAAGCCAATATCGAGATACTCCGATCGGTCATCGAAGAGCTGGCGGCACGTCAAACCGGCGAGAACCGCGCGGCCACGCAAGCGGTCGTCCACGGCTACAACGAGCGCATAGCCCGCCTGAAGAACAGAAGCGAACTGCCCGACGAGTCCATGGCGCCCTTGCGCCTGAAAGCGAACCGGTGGGAACGCGATTTCACGCTCGACCTCCTTGAACGCGAGGAAGTGGATCAGCTGATAGGGTACCGGCACATCAAGCGCCTCTCGCGCACGGAAAATCTGCTGCGCCATCATGCCGACCGCGTGTCGCTGCAAATCGCCTACCTGCGCGTGCGCACGCTCGCTCACGCAGGATGGCATCGTATCGTGGAGGCGCTGCCCGGCGACGATCTCTCCGAGCGCGTGCAGGCCGAGCGCGACCTGCGCCTCCGCAGCAACGAGCACGTCATCGAAAAGTTGCAGGCGGAGCTCGCCTCTCCCACTTCGGAAGAGCCTACCGAGAACCTGAGCAAGCTGCTACTGGAATACCAAAGCCTCGTGCAAACCATTCACAGCGCCGCAAGCCCGTCCATCACCGTGCTGACCAGCACTGCGAACAAAGCCGTGGACATCCAGCGCCAAGGACTGCGGCTTGAGCTGGAAGCCATTCAGGCGCGCTACGAGGAGGGGGCGCTGCCCCGCTCCTCGTACAAACGGCTGCGCGAGAACGTGATGCTCATGCAAATCGATCTGGAGGACAACGTGTAGAACAAGACAAAAGGACGGAGTCAATGTCTCATTTTCAGGGGGACTTCGCCTCGGCTGCCCAGCTTGCGCATGCAACCCGCGCACGTAGCACGCGCCTCGCCTAGAACAGAAGCATCACCGCGACCACGAAAGCAGCCGTCACCACGAAACCGCCTGCGACGATGGCCCACACAGCAGGGCGCGCCCAGTTCAGCGTCCAACCGACGCCGAAACGCTCGGGCAGGAACAGGCTGGCATCGTCGGGGTTGCAGTAGAACACGCCGAACTTCCAATAACGGTCGTCGTCCACATGCAGCCGATCGGATGTCTGCATGTTCTTGAACACGCGCGAACCCGCCTGGCCGTACACGAGGCTGATGGCCATGGCGCCGACGCACAGCACGATAGCCGCGATCATGATGAAGACGGCTGCCTGACCCAGGTCGATCACGTTCATGAACGACAGCGGCATGGCGATCATGGCCACCGCTATCACCACGCCTCCCGCCACCAGATAGATGCTCTGCGCGCGGGCGAACAGGCCGTAGGCCAGCGCCGACGTGGCCGGCGCGCCGGGTTCGGCCCACTTCTTCGAACGAGCGATGGTCCAGTGGGAGAACACGAAACACGCGGCCATGAACCCCTGGATGAGTACCGGCATCCACAGGATGAGCGGGGTTTTCTCAGCCCAATCGTTCACGGTGCCGTCGAAGCCCATATGCATGGGAATCATGTCGGGCATATGCACGTAACCCACCGCGCCCACGGCGAAGGTGATGGCCATGATGGGCAGGTACAACAGGTTCCATTTGAGAGAGATGGCTCGCGGCACGGGCTGCTCGCCCACCACCGCGACAGACTCCTGCGCGTCAGCCGTCCAACCGCGCTTGGCTTTGTATGCGGACATCTTGGCGCGGAACGCCAGCATGAGCGCGTAGCCGCCTGCGGTCACCGCCAGCGACCCGACGATCAGCGCGCCCAGCACGCCGCCTGCGTTGCCCATGGCGGCGCTCGCGAAGCCGATGACCGTGAACACCGCCGTAGCCGACCCGACGATGGCGGCGTAGCGGCGCTTGAGTCCTACGACGTACGGATCGTGCTGCTCGGAGGTGGGAACGGTGACCGTGAACACCTCGCCGCGGCGCATGAGGTACGGGGTGATGGCCATGAACGCGCCGATGACCGGCATGAGCAATGCCGTAACGGCCATTATGACGGTCGGGTCGAACCCTTCCACTACAGCGCACCCCCTTTGAACGCCGGTTCGCACGAGGCGGCGCGCTCGATGTTCTCGCCCTGCGCGTCGCGGCTCGCTTGCGCAGTTCGGGCATCGGATCGTTCGCCCGCCCCGTAGGCGCGCGCGGCCTGGCGCTGCGCGCACTCCAGGAACTCGCCCCACGTGCCGCCGCGCGCCCGGTGCGCCAACGCCAGCTCGAACAGGCCGTCCTCCATCTTCGCCAGCTCGATTTGGGCGCGGTCGGCCCGATCGTCCTCGCACGGGTCGGCGATGTAGGCGCCCGATCGGCCGCGCATCAGCACGTAGCCCTCGTCGCGCAGCACGGCGTACGCCTTGTTCACCGTGTGCAGGTTGATGCCCAAGTCGCTAGCCAGCGCGCGAACGGATGGCAACGCCGTGCCGGGCACCAGCTCGCCCGTGGCGATGGCCGCGATGATCTGGCTGCGTATCTGCAGGTACAGCGGTTCTTCCGACTTCTGATCGATGCGAATAACCATACGCACGCCTTCTCCCTTTCGTTTCCTCGTCGTATTGTAGCGCGCGCAACCGAGAGGCGGCGATCGCGCAGGCGATTATCGTCTCGCACATTCGTCCTCCGCGCCGCCTTGAGCGACTACGCCCTCAGCCCCCGCTTCACCGCGCCGCGGTACGCCGCGACGGAGACCGCGGCCGCCAGAAGCGCCAGCACGAGCGACGCGCCCACGCCTAGCAACGTCGTGACGCCCATGCCGAGGACGCAGAACACCATGCCGATCATGATCACGGCGAACACCGGAACGCCGCGCTTCACCGGCTCGTACACGCTGGTCCAGTCGTACTTCGGGCTGCGCGCGTCAAGCGCCAGTCCCAGACATGCCGCCAGCATGCTGGCCGCAAGCGGCACCGCGAACAGCGCTGCGACAGACAGGGCGTCCAGCGGCAGCGACACCGCCATGAGCACGGCCGACACCGCGAGGCACTGCACGGCGATGGCCAAGTTGACGGCCACCTTCGCTCCCAGCACCGTCGCCGGCGACACGGGAGCCGTCAGCATGAGCCAACGCGCCGAGCCCTCGAGCGAAACCGACGCGGCCGTCGTGGACGAGATAGCGCAGAAGAACGCGAGCGCCCACGGAAGCAGCGCGCCGACGAACGGCGCGTACGCGGGCGGCAGCAAATCGAGCGACAGCATCCCCGTGGCAGAGCCCACCGCCACCGCGACGGCTGCAACCAGCACCAGCACGTAGCCTATGCACGCGTTCATGAAGTAGATGGGCGTGGCGGCCAAAAGCCGCAGCTCCTTCACCATGAGCGCGCGGAAGGGCGTGGACGACTTCGCACCCGCGCCCTTATCGCCGTCGAACGAGAACGTCCCGCGCGGCCTGGACGACATGAGCAGCGAGTTCACCGGCACGAATAGGCGCGCGACCAGCGCAAACACTGCCGCCGCAGCCGCGATGTTGACCGCAGCGAAGGCGGCGAACTGCACGAGGTCGCCCTGCACGATGCCTGCAGTCGCCCATGCGGCCGGCGGGAAGATGGCCGCGAGCTGCCCCGTCAGCTGGGCGCCGAGCGCACTCAACGCCGCCAGGTCGTCGGATTGGCCGGACAGCGCGAACGAGCCGAACACCGCCGCCAGCGTGGCGGCCAGCGTCAGCACGATGACCGCGACGTTCGCGTGCTTGAAGCGCGAGGACACCGACTACTACAAGGAGAAGCACCGCCTGATGGCCATCGACACGCCGCCCTTCTACGGCGTGCGCACCGGGGCGTGGTTCTTGGCGACGCTCGACGGTGTCACCATCGACACGAACATGCACCCGTGCGACGAAAACGGCGACCCTATCGAGGGCCTGTACCTCACCGGCAACGACTCGGGCGGCTTCTTCTCGGTGAGCTACCCGAACCTGCTGACGGGCCTTGCCTGCGGGCGCACCATGACCTTCGGCCGCCGCGCCGGCATGCTGGCGTCAACCGGGCAGGCGTAAGGCGTCCGCGCCTTCAAGGCCCCTTCGCCTTCGCGAGCCGTTTATTCCGCAACCCGCGAAGGCAGTTCGTCAAGCCCTTCCCAAGGGACACCGCCGGTCGCGCCTCCCCTCCAGCGACCAGCGGTTATAAGAGCGAACCCCCTGTCCCGTGCGGACAGGGGGTTTTCGCGTGTAGAATGGAGGGAAGCGCGAAGGAGCGAAAGGGAGCGACATGGAAACGGAATGCACTGCAGAAAAGGCGAGCCCCTTGTGCGGGTTCGTCGCGCTGCTTTTGACGCTCGGCACCACCTCCCTCATGAACGGCTCGCTCTTCCCGCAGTTCGACGCGATCTTCATGTTCGCCCGCGACATCTCCGTCACGTTCTCGGCAGCAACTTTGCTCGGCCTTGGGCTTGCGGCTTACCGCGCCCCGCGCCTTCTGCGGGAGCGCGCCACCGTCGCCGTGGCGGTAGCCTGTCTTGTAGGCGGCGGCGCGCTTCTGTCCCTGGGGCTTGGGTTTTCCGCGCCGGCGCTCCTCGTTGCGGGTGCGAGCCTCGCCGCCATCGGCCGATCGGTGGCGACCATATCGGTGGCGCTCTATCTCGCGCGCCTCGAAATGCACGCGACGGCCGTGATCATCGCTGCGGCCTACACCGTTCAGCTGGCGGCAAGCCCCGCGTCATCGCTTCTGCCCCCGTGGGTCGGAACCGCCCTCTTCCTGGCTTTCCCCTTGGCCGCCATCGCGCTCACGGCCCGGGGGGCGCGCCTCTACTTCGCCGTGGCCCACGACCGGCCTTCGCCGAGCGACATCGCCGTCACGCGGCCGGCCTCGTTCCTCGCGCCGTTCTCGGCCCTGTTCGTGTGCTTGTTTTTGTTCCAGGTGGCCTTCGGCTTCGCCCTGCGCTTCGGGGAGGTGGCAGGCACACCGCGCATGTCGTTTCTCTCGGCCATCCCGCTTGCCCTCGTGGCCCTTTACGTGACTTGTTCGCGCCGGCGCTTTCCCGCCGACGGTCTCGTGCAGCTGTCGGCCCTCACGGTGATGGCCGGATTCCTTCTGGCAACCCAGCCCCTGCTCGCCGCTGACAGCGGTGCGGCCGACGTGGCGCTGCTGAACGCAGGCAACGGCCTGTTCATCATGGCCGCCCAGATGGCGCTGGTCACCATTGCCGCACGCAACCCACTCGGAGCCATCACAACGGTAGCTTGGGGAAACGGTGTCTCGGCCTTAGGATCGCTTACGGGAGCCGCCGCGGGCATGCTTGCCAACAGCGCCGCTGCCAGCGTGCCTGCCCTGCGCGTGGCCATCCCCGCGGCGCTGCTGCTGGTCTTCGCCGCCTACGTGACCATCGGGCTGAAGCGCTTCACCTTCGCCGGCGCCATCGACGGCATCGATCCGGTGCTGGTGGGGGCGACGACCACTGGGAAGGGAACCGATGCGGGAGCACAAGCGGTACCGGGCGCCGGAACGGGGTCAGTGCCGGTGCCGATGCCCGCGGCCCGCACCCCCGAGGAGGCCTTTGCCTCCCGCTGCGCGGCCATCGCCGAGGAGTTCTCCCTTACCCCGCGCGAGGCCGAGGTGTTCGCCATGCTCGCCCGCGGCCGCGACCGCGCCTACATCGAGGAGGCGCTCGTCGTGTCGCGCAACACCGTGAAGGCCCACGTGAAGCACGTCTACGCGAAGCTCGGCATCCATTCCCACCAGGAGCTGCTCGATCTAGTGGAAGGTTGAACACCTCCCAGTGGCCACGTTTGCGGCGGCCTGTCAATCGAGAAACTGTTGCCTAATTATGAACAATTTACTTGCCTTTTCCTCGCTTCAACAAAGCCCCGTGTACGGACGATAAAATATGCAAGAAAACAATTGACACGGGAGGCATTGTGGCCATTCGCATCATCGTGGACTCGTCGGCGGACATGGAAGAGGGCTACGCCCGCGCCCACGACATTACCATCATCCCCATGACCATCGCATTCGGCTCCGAACAGTACGCCGAGGGCGTCGACCTTTCGCGCGAGGAATTCTTCGAGCGCCTCGTGGAAACCGACGATCTGCCCCGCACGAGCCAGATCCCTCCCATGGTGTTCAAAGACCTCTTCCAAGAGGCCGTCGATGCCGGCGACGAGGTCGTCTGCATCACGCTTTCCAGCCACATCTCCGGCACCTACCAGAGCGCCTGCATCGCCGCGGCCCCGTTCAAGGAGTCGGTCTTCGTGGTCGACAGCGAGAACGCCACCATCGGCGAGCGCATCCTCGCCGAGCGCGCCTGGGCCCTGCGCGACGAGGGGCTTTCCGCCGCCGACATCGCCTACTGCCTCAACCAGGAAAAGAAGGACATCCGGCTCGTGGCTTCCCTGGACACGCTGGAGTACCTGCGCCGCGGCGGCCGCATCTCCGGGGCGGCGGCCCTCGTGGGCGGCATGCTCTCCATCAAACCCGTGGTGGGCGTCGTCGATGGCGATGTCGTGGTGCTGGGCAAGGCGCGCGGTTCCAAGCAGTCGAAGAACATGGTGTTCCAGAAGATCGACGAGGCCGGCGGCATCGACTTCACGCGGCCCATCTGGGTGGCCTACTCGGGCCTGTCCGACGCGACGGCCCGCAAGTACATCGCCGACAGCCTGGCGCAGGCGAAAGCCGCCGAGGAAGCAGCCGCCGACGAGTCCGCCGTGCCGGACGATCTGCCCCTCACGCAGGTCGGCGCCGTCATCGGCACCCACGTCGGCCCGGGCGGCGTCGCCTTCGCCTTCTTCGCCCGGGAATAAAAGAAGCCTCCCGAAGGAGGCTTCCTCAACCTACGAGCTTTCCGCAGCTGCTACACGCGCTTGATGACGCGGCCGTCGCGGGTGTCGATCTGCAGGACGTCGCCGATCTCGATGAACGTCGGCACCTGCACCTCCTTGCCCGTCTCCAGGGTGGCCGGCTTCAGCGTGTTGGTGGCGGTGTCGCCCTTGAAGCCCGGCTCGGTGTGGGTGACCTCGAGCTCCACGAACATCTGGGGCTCCAGGCTGATGAGCTCGTCGCCGGCGTACAGCAGCGTGGCCTCGTCGTTCTCCTTCAGCCAATCGGCCGCGGAGCCCACCATATCGGCGGAGACGGGCATCTGCTCGAACGTGCTGTTGTCCATGAACCAGTAATCGGCGCCGTCGTTGTAGAGGTACTGCATCTTCTTGGACTCAAGACGCACGGAATCGAACTTCGTGCCGGCGTTGAAGGTGTAGTCGACCACACGGCCGGTCTTGATGTCCTTGAGCTTGGTGCGTACAAACGCGCCGCCCTTGCCCGGCTTCACATGCTGGAACTCGACGATGGTGCACATCTTGCCGTTGTTGATGATGCACATGCCGTTCTTGAAATCGGCGGTAGAAATGCTTGCCACGGATGTTTCCTTTCCTGCTCACGCGCCGCGGCAAACCCTCTGGCCGCCCGCCGCGTTTGGTTCAAACTGGTACAGTATAGCCGTCTCGCGCCCTCTTCGCAAAGAAAATATGGGTCATTCGACGTAGCTGTTTATGAGGGCGAACAACTCTTGCTTCTTGTGAATCCCCAGTTTTGCGTAAAGGCGCCGCATGTGAGTCTTCACTGTGTTGTCAGATATGAACAACTCCCCCGCTATGGAGCTGATAGTATTTCCGCGAGCAAAGAGAAGCATGACCTCGATCTCCCGCTGGGACAGAGCGTACTTGCGCCCTATGAGATCGCAGCGAAGAGTCGTCTTATCCTCGTAGCGCGGCCGGACGATCGTCTCCTCAGAGACTGACGCAGCCCCATCGCCTTCTTCTTCAATCTCGGCAAACGGCATGGACTGGGCCCCGCAATCGACTCGTCCGCTAGCGAGCGAGAGAAACTCGACGGGTCGGCTTTTCTCAGATTGCGAGGGGTGCAGCGCCCGCGTGACGTAGAGCGCCAAGGCGAGAAAGCACACCGACCCGAGGGCGATGACGGCATAGGGGGGAACTCCGAAGGACTCGCCTGCGGGCGCGCAGGCTCCTAGAAGATACCCTACCCCCTGGGCGACCACGCACACGAGAGTCTGGAAGCTGAGACAGAACACGGGGTCAATGCCGTAGTCATGAGAAATCTGAATGGAAAGTGCCTGAACGCTCAGCGACAAGAAACTATATGTCATGTAGAGCAACGCCGCTAGAATGACAAAGGGGATGCCAGCAGCGAATGGCAGAATTCCGAGAGCGACCACAATCAGCGGGAACGCCAGGCGAAATACGCCATCGATGTTGTACCGCACCGTCCGAAACCGCCAGAGCGCCATAAGGACGATGGGGGCGAACAGGCCCGCGAGCGCGGAACTATAGTTGATGAAGGTCATGGCCGTCGTGTCGACAGCCAGAAAGCGAACAACTCCCCCGAGAAAGGCGAAGGTGCCACAGTACAGCACGCTACGCCAGAAACTTGCGAGCCCATGGACATAGCTCACACGATTGGCGGAGAAAGAGCTCGACGCCATGGGCGAAGTGAGATCGAGTTGACGCGCTTGGACAAGAAGCAGTCCCCAGCAGACGCTCATCAGGGTAGCGGAAATAGCCAAGGTTACCGCCGCGCCTGTAAACGATTCGAAGAAAGTTCTCACAAAAAAGCTTACCACCCAGGCAAAGAGCAGGGTCATGAGGCTGCCCTCGATATCGCGCAGAGACACAACGTAGAACCACGAGAACATAAGCGTGTAAGAGCCGATCACGGGAATGGCGATGCCAAGTACCCACTGAGCCGACCCCTGCACCACCGGCAAACCAGAGACGACGAGGCTCGCAAGGGCAATAGGAGGGACGACTTGCATCCCGAAGCGCCGCAGCGATTGCCGCGACAGAGAACACCACAACATCACCGCCGCGCTCGTCACAATGCCGATGACGATCCCCATGCCATGGGAGCCGTGAAAGGAACCAGAAGGAACGGAAAGCCAGTCACTCTTCCATAAAAAGAGCGACGAAAGCGACATGGCCACGGCCATGCCGAGAGACGACGAGATGATCTTGCCCGCATCGAACAGTTTCATCGACAGTGCCCCTCCTCATCCGCGAACAGCTGAAGTCTACCAGAAAAGATAATTCCCTCTCAGCACAATCACGCCTTACACTCCCTGCTGATTTTGCGATCACCAGGCGTTTCTCAAAAAATCACGAAAAAGGTTGACACGTTTTGAATCCTTTTCACCAAAACGAGGTCTCACGATGGCCCCCTCTCTAGGCGCACACTGTCGTCAAGCGGCATAGCAGCTTCAGGGACGCCGCCTAAGAGAGGAAGGAGATATCCATGACCAGAAAAGCAACGGAGAGGGCCGTCTCGCGGCGAGGCTTCATCAAGGGATCGACACTCGCGACCCTTGCAACTGCGGCCGGAGCCGGCACCGCCGCCTCCCTATTCGGCTGCGCCCCTCAGAGCGCACAAAGCAAGGGGGAGCTCGCGCAGACGGGGTCGAATGGTGTCGTCGCCAACGAGATTCCCGAGGAGGGAGAAATCATCTGGCAGAGCTGCTGCCACTGCGGCTTTGTTGCATGCCCCCTCAAGTGCCACGTCGTAGACGGCACCCTTCGCTGGATCGACAACGACACCGACGGCGACGACGAGTTCGGCGGTGTGTCGTTCCGCTCGTGCCTCAAGGCTCGTTCGGTGCGAAAATGGATCAACAGCCCCGATCGCCTCAAATACCCCATGAAACGCGTGGGCAAACGAGGAAGTGGGGAGTTTGAACGCATCAGCTGGGATGAGGCTCTCGATATCATCGCCGAGAAGTACCGCTACACCCTTGACACCTACGGTCCCGAGGCATTCTTCCTGTGTGCAACAGGAACCCGCAACTATCCCATCCAGCGCCTCTTCAATTTGACCGGCGGTCATTTGGGAACCATTAACTCGGAATCGAATGGCCAGATCGCCCAGACAGCCAACTACCTGTTCGGCTTCGACAGCCAGACATTCGATTGTGCTGGCGGTCTCGGAAGCAACACCTCGGCCATCAAAGACGCCGATTGCGGTCTGTTCTTCGGCTGCGGGTCGGGCGAATCGCGTATGTGCGGCATGGGAGAGGTCTACGAGGTGGCCAAAGCGCGCGAGGCAGGCATCCCGGTCGCCTTCGTAGATTACCGCCTGGGAGAGGGGTCATCTGGCAATCCGGACGAGTGGTTCCCCATCTACCCGGGCACCGATGGGGCTCTGGCGAGCGCTATCGCCTATGTCATTATCAGCGAGGAGAAGCACGACAAGGCCTTCTTGGACAAGTATGTCGTCGGATTTGATGCCGACACGATGCCTGAATCTGCGCCGGCAAACTCCTCCTATATGGACTATATCATGGGCACCGGCTATGACAACATTCCTAAGACTCCCGAGTGGGCCGCCCCCATCTGCGGGCTTCCCTCCGAGAAGATCACTTATCTCGCCCATTTCATCACCGAGCACGAAACCTGCTTCATCACCCAAGGTTTTGGGCCGCAGCGTCGGCACAACGGCGAATGGAACGCAGCCGCCATCGCTGCCCTTTCCATCATCACCGGCAATATCGGCCGCGAGGGCACATGCCCCGGCATCACCGGCAAGGGCATGCAGATGAACTTCGACGGCGGTATGTGGAACTCGGTGCCCATCGGAGAGAATCCCGTCACCAAGAAGATCTCCATCTCCGGCCGGTTCAATGCTATCGACCATCCGCTCGAGATGACCGCGCTCACCGACGGCATCCAGGGCGGCGACAAGCTGGAGGTCGGCATCAAGTTCCTCGCCCTGTACGAGGCCGGCTGCTTCGGCAACTCCAGCTCCGACCTGAATTGGGCCGCGACAATCCTCGAAGACGAGAGCAAGTGCGAGTTCATCCTTGGCTGCGACGTCATCATGTCCACTTCACTGCCCTTCTGCGACATCATCTTGCCCGATCTCATGTACCAGGAACGCATGAACATGGTTTCCACCGTGACCGGCGGATCCGCTCTCGGCTTCGTCTTCGGCCGCCCTGTCCAGGAACCGCAGTTCGAATGCCGTCTCTCGTATGATTGGGTCGCCGATCTCGCCGAGCGCCTCGGGCTGCGCGACGAGTTCACCGAGGGCAAAACCTGGGAGGACTGGATGGAGACCCGCTACGAAGAGTACAGCCGTCCCTCGGCTCCCAACGGCAATGCACCGTCGTTCCAAGAGGGGCTCGAAATGGGCTTCTGGCGCGACCCAGTGCAAGCCGTTCCTTTCATCGCCCTCAAAGACTACGTCGACGACCCGGAGGGCCGCCCGCGCACGACTCCTTCGGGAAAGATCGAGTTGTACTCCGAGCGCCTGGCCACCATTCGCGACACCTGGACGTTCCACAACGGCGACCGCGACGTAGTACGTCCCGTGCCCAGCTACTTCCCCGAAATCGAGGGCGTGGCCGACATCAACGACACTTACCCGCTCTTGTTCTCCACTTGGAAGGCCAAAAACCAGTTCCACAGCCGCTACCAGGTAATCGAGGAGCTCCAGCAGGCCTGTCGCCACTGCCTGTGGATCAACCCCATCGACGCCGAATCGCGCGGCATCCAGAACGGTGACACCCTGCGCGTGTTCAACGACCGTGGCGAGGTACAGATCATGGCCCGCGTCACCTCCCGCATCATGCCCGGCGTGGTGGGAATGCCGCATGCACATCGTCGCGAAATAGTTGACGGCGTGGATATCGGCGCCAACGCCAACACACTGAGCGGCCACCATTGGTCGCCCATCTCGAAGAACTGTCCGTCGACCGGCTCCACGCTCGTCCAGGTCGAAAAGGCTTAAGGAGGAACCCATGACCCAGTACGGCTTCTATTTCGACTCGTCCCGCTGCACCGGCTGCAAGACCTGCGAGCTGGTCTGCAAGGACTACCACGACCTGGGACCCGATATCCTGTTCCGCCGCATCTACGACTTCGAGGGCGGCAGCTGGGAGAAGACCTCCGAGGGCGCTTGGGAAAAGACCGCCTTCAATTACCATCTCGCCATCTCTTGCAACCATTGCGATAACCCCGCCTGTGTAGAGAACTGTCCCACAGGCGCCATGCAGAAAGATGCCGAGACGGGGCTCGTGAACAGCAATCCCGAAGTATGCATCGGCTGCGGAACCTGCCAGAAGTCCTGCCCTTACGACGCGCCGCGCATCGACGCGGAGCTGTCGATCTCCCGCAAATGCGATGGATGCCTCGCCCGCGTGCGCAACGACGAACAGCCCATGTGCGTGGGAGCCTGTCCGCTTCGTGCCTTGGAATTCGGCCCCATCGACGAGCTGCGGGAGAAGCACGGCGATCTTTGCCAGGTAGCGCCGCTACCCGAGCCGACCACGAGTCCCAACCTCGTTATCGGAAGCTGCCAGGCCATCGACTCCGATACGTACAACCTCGATGAAGGGTACGTCGCCAATCCGCTCGAAGTGGAATAGCCATGAATGCGCCCGCTGAGAACGTCGCGCCCTGCGCGCTGCTTTTGGGAACGATCCTTCTCGACAAGCCCTCTTCTTCAACCGTAATGCCGCTTTTGGAAGGCTTGGCCTCCATGGACCTTCCCGCTGAATGGCCCTACGGTGACGAAGCGACCCTGGAGAGAATCAGCCAGCAGCTCAGACGAGCTCTAAAGACCGCGCCGGCCGACCTCGACCGCGACTACCATCGGCTGCTCGTCGGCCCCGGCAAGCTCGCGGCACCGCCGTGGGGATCGGTCTACCTCGATTCGGAATCGGTGCTGTTCGGCGACTCGTGCATCGCCCTGGGCCGCTGGATGCGCGCTCGCGGCATCGAACTGCACGAAGGGGAAAGCCGCGAGCCCGTCGACCATATCGGGCGCATGCTCGTGCTACTCAGCTGGCTTTGCGACAACCAGCCGGATCAGGTCATCCCCTTCATGGAAGAGCACCTGATGACCTGGGCGCCGCGCTATTTCGCGCAGCTTGAGCCAGCGGCCGCCGGCACTCTGTACGAGCCGCTGGGGCATCTCGCCTCGCTCACACTCGAAGGCGTCCCCCTCCTTCGGCAATCCTAGCCCTCCCCGTTTCAAGGGCGTCCGATCCTCCCCTTCGTCGGACGCCCTTCTTTTCTCATATGAAGCTGGTCATGCAGTCAGCTTCACCCTTTGGCAACCTTAGGAGCCCCTATGGATTTCCTCTTCCTCTTGATTATCGCGGCAGTGGCGGTCTACCTCCTTCGACGCCCTCTCAAGGCGCATCCTTCTTTCTTCTACGGCATTGCCGTCATCCTCGACCTGCTCTACTTTGTTGGCTCCACCTTCGGTGTGCCCCGCTGGCTGTGGACGCCCCTTGTCGATCTCATCCAAAAGTGCGAGCTTGCCCTCGCGCTCTTTGCCATTGTCATGTTCATAGGCTGTCTCGGCAAGGAACAAGCTCTCTACCGTCAGATGAAGCCGATCAGGGCCGAGCTTTCCATTGTCGCATGCATTCTCTGCTTTGGGCACATGGCCGTGTACCTCGACTCCTATCTGCCTAGGCTGCTCGGCAATGCGAGCATCAACGGTAATGTTGCCGTCGCCTTCGGTGTGGCCGTCGCGCTCTTCGTGCTGCTCGCTCTTCTCGGCGTCACGTCCCTCGGCATCGTGAAGCGGGCCATGAGCAGCCGTCGCTGGACGCGCATCCAGCGATTCGCCTACTTATTCTTCGCCCTGATATTCTGCCATCTTGCGCTCATGCTTCTTCCCGCCGCTCTGCGTGGAGGCATTGCCGCCCAGGAATCGCTTTTCATATACACGGCGATGTTCGGGGCCTATGGAATACTGCGTTTGGGCAAAGCCGCCGCAGAGCGCCACGAGCAAGCGCGGGGAAACGCGACCGGGGCGCCGTCTATCACTAAGGAAGAAGAAACGTCCATCGGGAATGCCGCTTAGAAGGGGTGAGCGAGCTGCCAAAGGACGCTTCCCCAACGAGTCGAAATTTTCATCCTAAACGGAGCTCACTCTTGCCTGGAGACGCCGCCTCGTTGAACGAGTGGATCGGCAGCGCTTTCTCCGCGTGCCTTCGATCGGGCGCGGGCGGCGTCGCGCAGCTTGCCGTAGAGGCCCATGTAGACGTTCACGATGACGCCGGTGAAGGCGGCGCAGACGAAGGTGCCCTCGCGCACGCCGGCCAAATGACCCACGAACAGGAACGCGCACAGGCACGCCAAGGCCGCGCAGGCGAGATCGAAGCCCACCTTCACGGTGCCGAATCGGGCGCCGGTCTTGCGCACCACGGCCTGCACCACGGCCTCGCCGCAGTTCATGACCGTGCCCGAGACGACCGTCATCACAATGCCCAGCGCGAGAACGGCCATGCCGCCAGCGAGCCACAGCCACGAGGCGACATAACTCGTCGGCGCAGCGGGGCCGAGCAGCGCCATGAAGGCGTCAATGCACACGCCGAAGAACACCGAGATGGGAATCTGCCACAAGTCCACTAGGCGGAACTCCCGGCGCAAAAGGGCGATCTGCACCAGCACGAGGAAGCACTGCCACCCCAGCATGAACGTGCCGAAGCTCACGGCCGTGAACCCGAGGGAGAGCACGTTGGGCGTGGCGGAGATGGGCGAGTTGCCCAAATCGGCCTTCACGACGATGTCGATGCCAAGCCCCATGACCGCGATGCCCGCCAGCATAAGCGCGATGCGGCCCGTCAGAAACAGGGCGGCGCGCAGCGTCAGCGATCGCTCGGCGAGAGCGACGGGCGAGCCTTCCGCAGATTCAGTCGAAGGAGGAAGACCGTCTTGAGTGCCTCGGACGCCTTCGGCCGAAGACGCAGCCTTTAAGCCGCCGGCTTGCGGCGAGGGTCTGTCGGACGGATCGGCAGATGCGCCCGAGCGCTCGCGCCCCATGGATTTTCCCTTGGTCCGAATCTCGCTTCCACGATTGATCTTCCGTTCCGTCATCGTCTCCTCACCGTCCTTTCCGGTGTCGCGGCGTGCAAATACCTTTCAGTTATAGCACGGGAAGAGACGCGGTTCGCAGAAAATACGCGAGCACGACTGCGCAAATGTTAGATGGCGCAAACTCAACCGCTCACCACCGACGAGCGGCAGCGCTAGCGAGCGCCGCAAAGGCCGTATCTCTATCTCCAAAGCGTGACGGTGAAGCGGCCATCCGGCACCGTTGCCTCAAGGCTCATGCCCATGGCGTGAGCCAGATCGGCGGCGATGGCAAGCCCCAAACCGCTGCCGCCGGTGCTGCGGGCGGCATCGCCCCGGTAGAAGCGCTCGAAGAGCCGCGAGACGTCCAAAGCCTCCAGCCCCTCGGCCTCATTGGAAATCGAGAGCGCAAAGCCACTGCACCCTGCCGTCGCGCCGTCGCATGCGAGGCGCGGCGTATCGGAGGGACGCGCGGGATCAACAGCTCGGTGCAGCTCGATACGGGGCGCCCCGCTGCCGTGGCGCAGGCAGTTCCCCAGCACGTTTTCCACGATGCGCGTCAGCGCTTCGCGATCGGCAAGCACTTCCACGGCCTCGTCGGCCGCCACCTCGGGCGCCCAGCCGCGCTCGACGAAAGAGGGGTACAGCTCGGCCAGGCACTCCCCCAACACGTCCGCCACATCCACCGGCTCACGAGTCAGCGCCCGATCGTCGCTTACGGCCTTGGCGTACTCGAAGAGCTGATCCACCAGCACCCGCATGACGCCGAGCCGTTCGGTGGCCGCCGCCACGCACTCATCGCGCTCCTCGTCGCTTTCCGCCACGGCGTACAGTTGCAGGTAGCCTTGGGCACCGGCCAAGGGCGTGCGCACATCATGGGAGAACGTCGCCAAGTTCCGCTGCAGCTCGCGACGCTCCTCAGCCGCTTCAAGGCGAGCAGCATCAGCCTCGTCGATGAGCCCGTTGGCCTCCTGGGCCAAGGCCCGCGCCGCCCTCGTGGGAAACCGCAGCCGCACCCGCCGCAGATCGCGCCCGCGCACCGCCAGCGCGTCGGCCAACACCCGCATCTGCCGCTCCGTAGCCGCCACATACCCCGCCAAGGCCACCGCCAACAAAAGGCAGAGCACTCCCAACCAGATCATAGGGCCCTCCTTTTCAACCTCACGATTTCCATCAGAGCCGTTTATGTCGCATGACCAAACCACACCCCGCCACAGCGACGGCAAGCCACGGCAGCAGCATCAACACATCGGTTGCCACAGGCGTAAAGCCCTCTGCACTCAATTGCCCTAGTTGCGCGGAGGGCAACGCCGAAACCACTGCGGCGATCGGCCCTTGAAACGCTGAGAGCCAGCCCGAAGCAAGCTGAAGGAGTGCGTCGGGGAGAACACCCACCAAAAGGAAGAACGCAATAATTCCCAGCCCAGCCCGATTCGTCGCTGCCACCACGGCCAGTGCGGCCATAGCGTAGACAAGACTTATCGCCACCAGCAAAAGGCCCCAACGCAAAAAGCGCCCACCGCTCAGCCCCACGCTCATCACCGGATTGGGCAGAAGAGCCAACCATGCGACGAAAGAGGCAGCCACAAGGAAGATCAAGGCAATCACTACAATGATCAAAACAGCACTTCCCACATACCGCCAGCGAAACCCAGGCATTACATCAAGCGAACGCGCACCTGCATATCTAAAGTCGTCTCCGAAAAAGGCCGCAGACAGCATGCCCACAAAAGCCAGCAGCAACTGGGGCACCCAAAACTGGCCCAGCACCGCCTCGACATCCATCGTCATCCCTACGCCCTCGGGCGCTCCTCCGAGGGCGGGAAAATTCCGGTAGACCCCCTCGCGCACCGATTGCTCGTCCACCTGAATCACAAACAGGAAAACCAGGACGCCGAACACTGCCAGTAGGCCCCAAAACGCCCGATTGCGAACCAGTCGGTACCATTGCGCGCGGAATAGGTTAAGCATTTCCCTCGCCTCCTTTCACGGTGCACTCCGTCGAGCAACTTCGCACCAAACTGGTGCCGCCCATGAGCCCGATGAAGTAGTCCTCGATATCGCGGGCGTGAGTATACAGGCCGCTCACGGGCATTTCAGCCGCTAGCAGAACGCGACCCACTTCGCTGGCATCGACGCCGGACAGGCGAATGGCATCGTCGGGCATCATGGTGAACGAGGCATCCGGGAAAGCGCTCTCAAGCACCGCCAGAGCCCGGGGCGCTTCGGGAGTTTCCACGCACAGGTAGTCGCGACAGGCCTCTTCCACCTCCTCGGCGGTCATCTGGGCCACAAGACGCCCTTCGCGCAAGATGCCGTAGCGATCCACCAGGCGCTCCAATTGGTCGAGTACATGAGAACTGACGAGCACGGCGCATTCGCGCTGCGTGGCAAGATTCTCCAGGAGGCGGCGCACAAGCCGCACCCCTTCGGGATCAAGGCCGTTGAAGGGCTCATCCAAAAGCAGCACGTCCGGACGTCCGATGAGCGCGAGCGCCAGCCCCAAGCGCTGTTTCATGCCGAGAGAATAGTCCTTGGCGCGGTCGCGGGCCGCTTCCCGAAGCCCCACGGCTTCCATGGCCTCAGCCACGGAGGCCTTCGGATCGGGAAGGCCTTGGGCGAGCGCCCGCACCATCACCAGCACGCCGAACAGCAGGCTCATGGCGTACAGCGACGCGATGCGCGACAGCACCACCGATGACGTGGGCACCGGAAGCGACATCACCAGGTCGTAGTCCTTGAAGCCGAACAGCACACCGTTCGTTTTGAGGAACGCCGCAACCGCGCCGGCGATCGCGCCCACCAGCACCGCGACCAGGGGAACGGCTTCGGCCAAGCCGATTTGGACGAGCCCCTGCGCCACGCCCGCCGAGTACGCCGAAGCGAACAGCACCACGGCCGCCACGACCAGCGCCGCAAGCGCCAGCGTGCGCTTCGCCTTCGCGGGGTCGGCGTGCAGCGTCTTGTTGATGCCGAACAGCCCTAGCAGCTGTATCTTCAACAGCAGAATGAACGGTTTCATGGCAAACCCCCTACGCGTTCCGGTCGATCATGTCGAGGAACACGTCCTCCAGGCTCTCGTCGCCCACCACGTCGGCCGTGGGGCCGTATGCGCGCAGCGTGCCCTGCTTGATGATGGCCACCTTGTTGCACAGCTTCTCCACCACTTCCAGCACGTGGCTGGAGAAGAACACGGCCGAGCCGCCGTCGGCCAGCTCGCGCAGCATCTCCTTCACGTGGAAGGACGCCTCGGGATCGAGGCCGACGAACGGCTCGTCCAGCACCAGCAGCGTCGGTTGGTGCACGAGCGCGCCGATGAGCACCAGCTTCTGGCGCATGCCGTGCGAGTACGAGGAGATGAGGTCGCCCAGCGCCGAGGTGAGGCTCAGCCGCTCCGCGTACGCCCGGATGCGGCGTTCGCGCACGTCGGCGGGCACCTCGAAGATGTCCGAAAGGTAGTTGAGGTACTGGATGCCCGTGAGGAACTCGTAGATGTCGGGGTTGTCGGGCACGTAGGCGATCATGCGCTTGCAGGCCAGCGCGTCGGTTTTCACCGACTGACCTGCGATGCGGATGTCGCCCTCGTCAAAGCCCGTCACGCCCACGATAGCGCGGATGAGCGTGGTTTTGCCGGCGCCGTTGTGGCCGACGAATCCGAAGATGTCGCCCGGCATGACGTCGAGCGTCACATCGTCCACCGCCCGCTTCGCGCCGAACGCCTTCACCACATGGTTGACCGAAAGCACCGGAGCGGCCTTCTTCTGTTCTGCCGTCATGCTCGCTTCCTTCCCTATCCGTGATCCGTTCGCGGCTGTTGACCTCCCCGCAGTTGTTTGTTATATTTATGCTATAACAGATGGAACAAAGATGCAAGAGGAATCCGTCGTCGCATTTCCTTGGCGCGGAGGCTCGCTTGCGGACGATGCGCGCGTGCCGCGCCGGTTCGTGACGTGGGCGGCGTGCGATCGACGAGGCGAGTGACGCACATATCCCGCACGAGCCTCCGCGCCAAAGAAGGCACGCCCCGATCGAGAAAGGAATGCATCGTGAAGAGGATCGCGATATTTCTAGCTGTTACGTTTATATTGACCTGGGCGTACGAGTTCGGGGTGGTGTATCCGATATCGTCGGGAGCGCTCGTGGGCGTTCCTCCGGTCGCCGCGCAGTTCGCCACCGGCGCCGCCATGTTCTTCCCCGCCCTGGGCGTGCTCATCACGCGCCTCGTCACGCGCGAGGGGTTCAAGAACAGCCTCATCAAGCCGCGCGGGTTCAAGAAGTCCCTGCCGTGGTTCGCCGTCGCCTGGTTCGGGCCCGCCCTGCTGGCCGTCATCGGCGCAGCGGCGTACTTTCTGGCGTTCCCGCAGGATTTCGACCCCAGTATGTCGACCATCGTCGCCACGCAACAGCAGGCCGCAGCGGCGGCGGGCGCGGGCGACGTCTCCGCCGACCAAGTGCGTGCCATGCTGCTGGCCCAGCTGCCTTTCGCCGTGTTCCTGGGCCCCGCGCTCAACATCTTCACGACGTTCGGCGAGGAATGGGGCTGGCGCGGCTACCTGGTGCCGAAGACGGCTGCGCGCCTGCGCATCGTGCCGACGCTGCTGGTCACGGGCGTGATCTGGGGTTTGTGGCACGCGCCGCTCACCATCATCGGGCACAACTACGGCGTGGGGTATCACGGCTGGCCGTTCACCGGCATCGCTGCCATGTGCGTGTTCTGCACGGTGCTTGGAATCTTCCTCACCTACGTCACTGTGCGCACGGGCAGTTGCTTGGCGGCGGCCGTCGGCCACGGTGCGATCAACGCGTTCGTCAGCGCGGGCATCATGTTCTCGCTCACGGGCGGCAACCCCTTCGTGGGGCCCATGCCCGTCGGCATCCTCGGTGGCAGCGCGTTCATCGCGGTCGCGGCCCTCATGCTGTGGGATATGCACCGCCGCGAGAAAGCCGGCACCCTCGCTATGCCGCAGGCGGGCCTGCCCGACGACATGACGAAAGCCGACCTCGCCCGCACGGCAAGCTAGCATACGCGCCTACCGCTTGATCACCGGGCAGACGACGGCGCTGACGGCGGGCAGCGCCGCGCACAGGTAGAGGGCGGACAGCGCCGAGGCCGATGCGTCGACGAGCGCGCCCGCCAACCCGTCACCCCAAGAAAGCGAACCGGAACCCAAACCCCCTTGCTCAGCATCGAACGGGATAACAAGAACGGATGTTTCACGTGAAACATCCCGCCGCACTTGGTGCGGTCGCCGCGCACCAAGAAGAAGTGAGGGCGGGGTCGAGCTCGCGCTTTGCTCTTCGAACGCTACGGCCGGCGCCCTCCTCCCCTGCGCCTGCGCGGGATCCGCGGACGCAAAGGGCGTCGGCGCAGTACGCACCCATTCATCTGCGCAAGCACAGCCTCGCATCATTTCGCGTCGCGAGGCTCGAACCGATTTCAAGGACCCCTCTGCAACTTTTTCGACTTCGTGGCAGGCTTCAGGGTCGAAAACGATCTTCCGGATGATCGATCGACTGCAACCAATCGAGAAGCTCTTGGAAAACCCCTGGTCGGCGCTTTCGGCGGCTTCCTCAACCTGCCACGAAGTCGAAAAAGTTGCAGAGAAGCTCGATTTTTCTACTCGAGCTGCACGAGCGGGAGGCTGGCAGAAGGACCCCTGCCATCCGAGTACGCTTCACATGAAACACCCCGCCGTCGTTGCAGGCGGCACGCGGCGTAGGAGGGACGCCCCGAAACGGAACGCCCCTCCTCAAGATCGCCGCGCTATACGGTGATCTTGCCCTTGCCCGTACGCTCGACCTCGCACAAGCCGGATCGGAAGGGAGGGAATCCGGTGATGGGGTCGAAGTCGCGCGTGGTCAGCAAGTTGATATCGGCCTGGTGCCAACCGTGGAAGACGTCCACGACACCGGGCAGCACGAGGTTCGTGATCTCGGCTTTCATCGTCACTTCACCGAACTGGTTGAACACGCGCACCTGCGCGCCGTCCGTGATGCCGCGCGCCTCGGCGTCGTCGGGGTGCAGGCGCACCACCGGGTCGGGCATGAACTGGTTGAGCCACGGCAGATCGCGCAGCTTCGAGTGGGTGTAGTACGGCACGCGCGAGCCGCTGTTCAGCACCAGCGAGTAGTCCTTCGCCTCGTCGGGCGTGCTCACCGGGCTATGCACCGGCTCCTCGTACACCGGCAGCCCCTCGAAGCCGTACTGCTTCAGAATCTCGCTCACCAGCTCGATCTTGCCCGTCGGCGTGTTGAAGCCGGGCTGGCCGTCCTTGCGCAGGCCGCCGGTCTCGTACTTCTTCTCGTCCTTCGAGCCGCCCGGCACCTCGTAACCCTCGGGATGCTCCCGCAGCAGCTCCAGCGAGATGTCGATGCCCGCACCCCGGTACATATCGTCGAGCGCCGCCTCCACGCTGCCGCCGTAGCACTCCTCCTCGAAGCCCAGCGCGCAGCCGATCTCCAGGATGATCTGCCAATCCTCGCGGCACTGGCCCATCGGCTTCACCACCGGGTCGCGATGGAAGATCTTGCGGCCGAAGATGGCTGGCGGGGCCATGCGCTCGTAGCACATGGCGGCCGGCAGCAGCATGTCCACCAGGTCGTGCGTCCAAGGACGCATATAGTAGTCGATGGCCACGGTGAACTCCATGTCCTTAATGGCCCTCTGGTACTCAGGCGTCTGCGGCCACATCATGGAGTTCACGCCCAGCAGCACGCCGGCGCGGATCTTGCCGTCGGCCACCAGCTCGGGCAGGTGCGCGGTCTGGATCATCTTGAAATAGTGCGCCCACACCGGGAAGTCATCCTTGTCGTAGCGGATATCCTGCAGGCCCTTCTCGGCGTACATGTCCTCGAGTCGAAACGCCGCAGTGGACGCCGAGTAATCGAACGGCAGCCCCGGCCCCATGGCCAGGCCGCCCGCCACGTCCAAATCGCCCGTCAGCGCGATGATCGAGTACACCGCGCGCTGGAAGTTGCCCACGTTGGTGGCGTGGCACGCGCCGGCCGAGCTGGACACCAGCGTCGCGGGCGCGTTCTCGCAGATGATGCGCACGGCCTCCTCGAGCTTCGCAGCGGGAACCCAGGTGATCTCCTCCACGCGCTCGGGCGTGAACTCCTGCACGTAACCGGACAGCTCGTCGAAGCCGTGCGTCCACTTCTCCACGAAGTCCTTGTCGTACAGACCGTCGCGCAGCATGACGTGGATGAACCCGAGCGCAAGCGCGCCGTCGGTGCCGGGGCGCAGCTGCAGATGCACGTCGGCCAAGCCGGTCACCGTGGGCGTGATGCGCGGGTCGACGACGACGAACTTGCAGCCGCGCTCCTTCTGCTTCATCATGTCGCCGAAACGGTAGGGCTGCGACCATGCCGGGTTGAGCGACCACACCAGGCAGCTGGCCGTGGCGTCGGTAGGATCGGAACCCATGGTCAGCTGGCCGGTCACCAGCTGCGAGCAGATCCACGTGGCCGCCGCGCAGGTGGAGCTTTCTGTGCCGTACGTGGGCGAGCCGAACAGCGTGGCCAGGCGCTGCATAGCGCCGCGCGGCTCCTTCGGGTCGCCGCAGTAGAACAGCACCGCTTCGGGACCGCTCTCTTCTTTGATGCGGTTGAGCTCGCTGGCGATGCGCGCGTACGCGTCGTCCCAGGAGATGGGCTCCCATTCGGGCGCACCCGTGCCCTTCGGGTTCGTGCGCACCATGGGATACGTGATGCGATGCGGATCGTACAACTCCTGCAAGCTGGAAATGCCCTTCGCGCAAATGGGGTCGGCCGGGTACTTGTCGCGCGCCTCCACGCGCACCACCTTGCCGTCCTTCACCGACGCGGCGATGCCGCACTTCGGCACGTGGTTGCACATGTCGCAATAGGTGTTCTTCACCTCGATGGGCGCCTCTTCCGCAACGGCCCCTTCGGGATGCACGATCTCGTACGCCCCACCGGCCAGCGCGGCACCCGCAACGGCCGCCGTCCCCTTGAGGAACGTGCGGCGCGAAACATTGATATACTCGCTCATAGTATCCCCCTACCTTCCCTTCTTCGACGAGGCCAGCGCGTTGGACGGCAGCACGTCAAGCGGCATGCCATCGACCGGGCGGTAGTAGAACGAAGTCTCGTCCACGCGCAGCACCGCCTCGTCGCCGGCGATGAACTTCGACACCGGGCTCTCCGGGTCGTCCAGGTCGCCGAAGTAGCGCGCGCGGCCCGGGCAGTTCACCACGCATGCCGGCTGCTTGCCCTCGGCCAGCCGGGCCTCGCAGAAGATGCACTTCTCGGCCACCAGCTCGCGCTGCACGCCGTAGGACTCGTAGGGCGCGGGCACGTCGGCGCCGAACATGTTCTCGCTCGTGCGGTTGAGCTTGCGCGCGCCGTACGGGCACGCCGCCAGGCACAGCCCGCACGCGATGCACTTCTCGTAGTCGATGACGGTGATGCCGTCGTCGCGCCGCACGCTGGCTCCCGTGGGGCAGGCGTCCACACACGCGGGCTTCTCGCACTGCACGCACGCGTTCGGCACGTACGCCCGACCGCTCTCCCCTGCCTGCGTGCCCCATTCGTACACGTCCAGGTTGTTCCACGACACCCCCGGCCGCTGGTTGTTCTGCATCTGGCACGCCACCACGCATGCGCCGCATCCTGCGCATCGGCGCAGGTCGATGGCCATTCCGTACCTTGTCATCCCCTCGTCCTTTCTCCCTGGCGCGGCCGTTTCGGCTCGCACATCTCCTGGTGCGAACTCTACGCGGGACCGAGGGCCTCTTCCAGAAGCGCCCGCAACAACCGATTTCCGTATTTCGCCCTCCCGCGCGGCTGGCAGCGGCATCATCGGTTTCTGGCGTACGCCAGGTTTAAGCACGTCAAAGGGACGGGCGACTTGACACACCTCAACCTTGTCGGTGACGAGCGGCATGTGTGTCAAATCGCCCGTCCCTTTGACACACGACACACGCTCTTCGGCGTTGGCGGCAAACCCCCACAAGTGATAGTATTGTCCTGGGGATTCACCATGCAGCGCGGCTGGCCGAGCCGCAGGGAGAGGGAACCATGGCAACCGAGCAAGAGTATCGATCCATCCTGATACCGAACCAGCCGTTCCGCCGGCTGAAGATCGCCGACTACATTTCGCAGGGGAAGAAGAAAAAGCTCTTCAAGGGCGAGTACATCCGCACGAGCGCCAAGACCATCGACGACTTGTACTATTACTACATCGACGAAGGCCAGATCGTGGCCACGTTCGAGCAGGAATCGGGCGAGGTGGCGCCGCTGTACTGGCGCAACGCGGGCAACGCCTTCTCCGCCGAGTACAACGACTACGCGTCCATCGGCCGCTACAAAGCGCGCTTCATCGCCGCGCAGAACACCGTGCTGTTCGCGTTCACGCAGCGCCAGCTCTACGAGCTGAGCCAGGACGACCCCGAGCTGTTCTACGAGTTCATCAACGTGTGCCACATGTCGTTCGCGCAGATGGGACACCGCATCAGCAACACGGGCCACCAATCGTCGACGAAGCGCATGATCATGTGGCTGCAGAAGCTGTGCGCCACGCAGGAATGCGACGAGCACGGCGTGTACGACATCGAGTGCAAGCTGACGCTGCAACAGCTGTCCGAGCTGCTGTCCATCCACATTACCACCTGCACGAAGATCGTGGCGGCGCTGGAGAACGAGGGCGTCATCGAGCGCACGCGCACGCGCATCCGCATCTTCGATGCCCAGCGCCTCGCCCAATACGGCCTCGAGGACACCCCGCTGGCGTACTGATCGCTCCTATGGCGCGAAGTCGCGCTTGCGATCTGAAGGAGCGCGTTCCGCGCCGATTCGTGACGGACGCGGCGCGCGAACGACATGGCGAAAGACGCTCACCTTCCCCAGCCTTATGCAAAGCGAGACAACGCATCATCGCCCGTAAAACACGGTTTTCGCACCTGAGACGTGTTTTTCGGGCGATGATGGGCCGCGCACGGCTCCGCTCGCTGCGATCGCGCATGTTTCGCAGCTAGCGTACCTTCGCCACGATGAAGCCCAGGGTGGCCACGGCCATGACGGCGGAGAAGCCGAAGGCCAGCTGGTAGGCCAGCGCGGGGTTCGCGAGCCCCGCCGCAGACGCGCCTGCCACCGCGATGAGGAACACCATGACCGACGTGCCCAGCGACGCGCACGCTTGGCGGGCCGAGATGCAGAACGACGAGCCGTCGGCCACGATAGGCCGCGGCAGCTGCGCGAGGCTCCACGACGTGAGCGGCCCCACCAGCCCCGACACGCCCACCGCACGCACGGCCTGGCACAACGTGGTCACATACAACGGCGTGTCCGCATCGAGAAACGACATGAGCACCGCGCCGGTCGCCAGAAACGCGCCCGACACGAGCGCGACGGGACGCACCCCCACTTTGTCGGTGAGCACGCCCGCCAGCGGGTTCAGCACGAGCGCGGCCACGGTGCCGGGCAGCAGCACAACCCCGGCTTCGAGCGCGGTTCCGCCGCACAGCCCTTCCACGTACAGCGGCACGATCAGCGTCACGCCCATGAAGGAGGCGTTCAGCAGGTTCTGCGCAATGAAGCCCGCGCGATACTGGCGCGATGAGAAGATATCCATGCTGATCAGCGGGTCGTCCACCCGCTTCTGCCGCCGCACGAACAGCACGAGGAACAGCGCGCCCAGCACAAGCGGAGCCCAGATGAACGGGCTTTCGAACGAGAAGCTGCTCGCGTTCGAGAACGCCAGCAGCAGCCCGCCGAACCCGAGCGTCGACTGCGCGAGCGACACCACGTCGAGGCGCGCGCTCTTGTCGGGAGCCGCCGAGGGTTTGATGGCGACGGCCGCCGCAGCGGCAAGCGCCAACATGATGACCACGAGCAGCACGAAGAAGCTGCGCCATCCCAGCGAGAAGCTCATCGCCCCGCCGATGGTGGGACCGATGTTCGGCGCGAAGCCCATCGCGATGCCTGCCACGCCCATGGCCGTGGCCTGACGACCGCGCGGGAAGCGCGTCATGGCGATGGTCTGCATGAGGGGCATGAGCATGCCCGTGGAGATAGCCTGGAACACGCGGCCCGCCAGCAGCACGCCGAAGTTGGGAGCGAACAGGTCGGCCAGCGCCCCCACCAGGAAGAACGCAAGCGCGATGAACACGTGCTGGCGCACCGAGAAGCGTCGCGAGAGGAACGTGGCCACCGGAACGGTGATGCCCAGCACCAGCATGTAGCTGGTAGTCAGCCATTGTCCCAAGTCCACCGTCAGGCCGAACTGCAGCATGATGTCGCCCAGCATGGCGTTGACCGCAGTCTGCGAGAGGTTCCCCGACGCCGACGCCAGCACGACGATGGCGAACAGCGCGTACACGCCCATCCGCTCGCTCTTCACTCGTTTCATGCCCGCATGTCGCCTACCCTCCGTTTCCCACCAGCGCATTCCAGTATATCCCAAATATGCGCGAACGCAGGAGGAGCCTCTCGCGCTTCGCGATGCAAAATCGCTAAAGCGCACGAGACTCCTCCTTGGACGGGTCGCTTGAAAGACATGCGTGCGGCCATCGGATCATCTTAGCGAACAACCCGAAAGCAATCGACTCCGGAAACGCCTATCGCTACGAACGAGCGAGTGCGCTTCTAGCCGATATCCTCCCGAACGCACCGCACTCCCCCACGTTTCCACCTCCTTGGTACAGATGGCCCCAAATCGAGCCGAACTCACCGGCAGAATACAATCCCGGAATAGCCTGCCCGAACGGGTCGAGAATCTCGCCCTTTTCGTTGCGAACCGGACCGCCATCGGTATTGAGCAGTGCAGGGACGCAAAGCATCGCGTAGTAAGGAGGCTGGTTCAAACCGGTGAGCGTGTCAGAAGGACGGTAGAAAGCGAGATCCTCTCCCTTGTCCACAAACTCGTTCCATTGCTTGACCGTTTTCAGCAGCTCGTCTTCGGGAACTTCGATAACCTTGGCAAGCTCCTCGAGAGTGTCCGCTGAAACCGCCCATCCGTCACCGACGGGATCGGTCGAAGTCTCTTCCGGACACGCACCCGCGTCAAGACCCGCCTGATCGAATACGAACCAACCCTTTTCCGGCAAGGGAAGGTGCGCCATATCTCCACCGAACTGCGTGATGCCGTGTCGGTAGCCGACGTTGCGAGTTATGTCGGTATCGGGCAGCGCATATTTTTTGAAATTGCTGCATGCGTCGAAGTCCTGGTAGAACCTTCGTCCGTTCACGCCGACGGTGATGCCGTGCTGCTTCACCGTAAACGAGTACAACGTCGAAACGAACCGGGTGTTCTCTATGTTGCGCAAAGAGAGCCAGTATTGGGCGCCTCCGTGCATATGCCAGAAGTCGGCACCCGCTTTCATGCAGATACGATGCCCGTCGCCAGTGTTCGCCTTGCCTGCATACGGATAGCCTTTGACGCCCGTATAGTCGCGAAGCATATCCGGGTCGCTTTCGAAGCCCCCCGTGCACATGATGACGCCTCGCTTCGCACGGTACGATTTGCCGCCCGCCACAACGCCCGTCACTTCGCCCGTTGAGGCATCGCGAACAAGCGACTCCAAAGGCGTGGAAGCCTTGTACTCTATCGTGTCGTTGCGCTTCTTCATTTCGGAAAACAAGAACTCATGGATATGATGGGGCTGATCGCCCTCCGTTTTGAAGAGAAGGAAGCCCACCGTGTTGTCGTCGGGGTACTCGGCGTATTCGTTCGTCTCCTCCCCCGATGGGTCGGGTTCGTAGATGTTCAGCCACTCTTCCTTAGCCCCCAAACCCAAAATCCAGTTCAGGTTTTCCTTCGATTCTTCCACGAACGCCCTGATGGTTGCTTCCGGAGTGCTTTCCCCTATAAGGTGTCCCAAGTAGTTCATCGGGCCGTCGGTTTCGTCGAAATACAGCTGCCAACCCGCGCAGAACGGGCTGTTCCCGTTCGGAAGCGAGTCCTTTTCCACGACAAGACAGGAAGCCCCGTCACCCTCGTCCGCCACCGTTATCGCAGCAGTAAGCCCCGCAATGCCGGCACCCGCCACTATGACGTCGTACTCTCCGTCCCATTTCTCATTGGAAGAAGCCGAATCGGCTTCCCCGCTGGCGCACCCCGCAAGACCGAAAGCGGTAGCCCCGGCCAAAGCCAGACCTGCCCCCTTCAAGAAATTGCGGCGCGTTGTCTTGGTTCCCTGCTGATTCTCATTCGTCATCGCGCATTCCCCCTCCATATCTCATCCCTTTCTGCATCGATCGCTAGCCTGCCGAAGCCAGCGCCTCGACAGACGGCAAGGCTCGCTTCCGCAACCTGCCGCTTCCACTTTTACCCTTCCTCCCGAGCCCGTTCATCCGACAAACTGTCCGAACGAGGTTGAAACGCATCCCCGAACCGGATGATTTTCGTCCCGGACGCACTATGCGAGGCAATATCGCTATCTGCGCGCTTACCGCGAGAACCTCGATGTTCTATAGTGGATCGAACCAGAAACTGCACCGTCTCGAACCAGGCACGACCAAGAAGAGCGGCACGCGTTTTCGCGCGCTAGCGTAAGGCCTGAATCGGACGCGACGCGATAAACGGTCAACGGTTGGTCGTTCGAATGAAATCAGGCTTCCAAATCTCTCTGGAATGCAGAAAGGCGCCCATGAAGAACGTCACGCCCTATTCGCTCGATGACGAAGCTGTTCGTTCGGATGCAGCCGTCTCCGTCATATCTTCGATCGGATTGACTGCCGTGATAGTATGGGCCGACCTCTTGGGGCACGGATTCGGATTCGCACCGTCTTCGTCGATTATTCAACAGCTGGGAAATGCCCGTCTTTTCTTTCTCGTAGGATTCACCCTCTGCGCCATAGGATCCGTGCTTTTAGCGAGAGCTCCACAAAGAAAAACGCAGGTGCTGACAAAGGCGGCTCCGACAGCCGCTTTCCTTGGAACAGGACTATACGGCTTCGCCTACCTGCAAACGGCGCTACCGTCGGAGATCATCGCGCTTCTGGGACTCGTCTGCTGCGGCGCCGGATACTACGCGACGACTTTGCTCATATATTGCGAACTCGCAAAAACGAAACGCCTCGTCATGGCAATAGGAGCCTTATCAGCGAGCTTGATTCTCAAAACGATCGTCGGCTCGGAGTTAAGCACGGCTCTGACCTCGTCGGCACAAGTGGTTTTTGCTTCGATTCTGCCTTGGGTCTCCTTCGCGTGCCTGGAGGCGCTCAAGCGCTTCGGCACATCACGCTATCTCGAAGCATACCGCTCTCGCCCACTTTTGACGAAAAAAGGTATGTACGACCTCGTGTTTCTGCTAGTAGCCGTATCGTTGATACTGGCGGCTCTGAGAGGCACCAGCCATCTTGGACTCTGGGGAAGCAACCATTTGGGATCGCCCGTCTCAACTCCGGCAGGCTACCTCACAGTCGCCCTCGCTTTGACTGCTTGCGCATACCTCACCCTGCTTCGCAACAGCAATAATCAGATGCTTGTTCGATACCAGCCTGCGTTCCTTGTCCTAGCCGGAGGCTTTCTCATCTACGTTCTTCAGAATGAGTACGTTTTCGCACGGATCGCAGATCCCGTGTTCGACTGGCTCTACCTGACCGTAGAGTTGTTCGGGCACCTGCTCTCGGGAACCATGATCATCACCGCCATCCGCTCGGCATCGGCGCCGGCCTGGCTGTTCCAAGGAATAAGCGATTCAGCTTTCGGCTTAGTCGCTGTACCATGGCTGCTCCTCGTTCAGGAAGCTCATGTCGATATCAGAATCCTGATGGCCGTAGCCATCTTCCTCGTGATGGTAGCCGCCATACGTCCCATGAGCACGCGCCCCATGGAAATCGAGCGCTCGCTCTCTTTGTCATCTTGCGAAGGCGCAGCGGAGCTTCAAGGCGATCGTTCGACAAGCGCAAGCGAGCCAACAGAGCGCAACGAACCCTCGATAGAGCAACGCGTCAGCGAAACCCTGACGAAATACCATCTGGAAATCGCGAAGCGGCACAATCTTTCCTCCCGCGAAAGCGAGGTATTCCTCCTTTTGGCTCAAGGCAGAAGCCGTCCTTATATTTGCGAGGTATTCTGCTTGTCCGATGGCACCGTCAAAACGCATATCACGCATATCTACCGCAAATTCGATGTCCACAATCGACAAGCTTTCATCGACCAAGTTCAGAAAGAGATCGCGGAGCTCGACATGCGCAATGGACACCAAAGCGCATAGCGCCAAAACTCAAACGAGCAGCAGGCACGGACGCGTTGCGCTGCTGGCGGCGCTGGCCATCTTGCCGGTCGTGTTGACCGCGCTTGCCCAGCCGTTTCTGCCGGATAGCGTCCCCCTGCACTACGGAGCAAGCGGCCCGGATCGGCTCTCCCTACTCTCACCTGCCCTGTACATGCTGATCACAGGCAAAGGCCTCTCGCTCGTGAACTTCCATCCCGGAACGAGCGACCTCGAGAAACGCACCGGAGCCGACAAACAGCAGGCGCGCGCCATCGGCGGTTTGCTGCTATTCCTCACCGTCATCGTTCTCGTGGAATTACTCGTAACGGTGAAATGAAAACGCACCCGCCACTTTCGACGGGTGCGCGCTAGTTGAACGCTTGCTGGGTCTTCTCCAGCCCTACCTGCACCAGGGACAACGCTGCCTGCGCGCCGCGGTCGGTGGCTTGAACGAAGTCGTCGGCCGCGTCCTTCTTCGGCTTCGACAGCACCCAGTCCACCACGGGCATGCGTCCCGGCGGGCGCCCGATGCCCACGCGCACGCGATGCCAGTCGCGCGTTCCCAGCTTGTCGCAGATAGAGCGCAGGCCGTTGTGCCCCGCGTGCCCGCCGCCGAACTTCACGCGCACGGTACCGGGGTCGATGTCCAGCTCGTCATGCACGACGATCAGGTGCTCGGCATCCACGCCGTACGCGTTCATCAGCTGCTTCACCGGGCCGCCCGATGTGTTCATGTAGCTTTGCGGCTTGGCCAGCACCAGGTCGTGGTCGCGATACGCGCCCTTCGCGGTCAGCGCGCCGCATTCCGTCTTCCAGTAGCGCGCGCCCACCTCCTCGGCGATCAGGTCCACGGCGTCGAACCCGGCGTTGTGCCGCGTATGCTCGTACTCCTCGCCCGGATTTCCCAGGCCAACGATCAAAAACATCGGACCTCTACTCGAACAGCGAGGCGACGGAGCCGTTACTGTAGACGTTGCTGATGGTCTTCGCGAACAGCGGGCCCACGGACAGCACCTTCACCTTGCCGGTCTGGCGCTCCAGCGGCACGGGCACGGCGTTCGTCACCACCACTTCCTCGATGGACGAGTTCGCGATGCGCTCGTACGCCGGGCCGCTGAACAGGCCGTGCGTCGCGCACGCGTACACCTTCTCGGCGCCCTTCGCCTTGAGCGTGGTGGCGGCGGCCACCAGCGAGCCGGCCGTGTCGATCATGTCGTCGTTCAGGATGCACACCTTGCCGTGCACGTCGCCGATAAGCGCCGTGATCTCGGCCTGGTTGTGCTTCGGACGATCCTTGTGCATGATGGCGATGTCGCAGTCCAGCATGGTGGAGAACTTCTTCGCGGCCTTCGCGCGGCCCACGTCGGGCGACACGACGCACAGCTTGTCCTTGTCCAGCCCCATGCTCTGGAAGTAATCGACGAAGATGGGCATGGCGGTCATATGGTTCACCGGCAGGTCGAAGAAGCCCTGGATGGCGTCCTGGTGCAGGTCGATGGTGATGACGTTGTCCACGCCCGATGCGGCCATGAGATCGGCCACAAGCTTGGCGGTGATAGGCTCGCGCGGGGCGGCCTTGCGATCCTGGCGCGCGTAGCCGTAATGGGCCACCACCGCCGACACCGAGCGGGCCGAGGCGCGCTTGGCGGCGTCCACCATGATGAGCAGCTCCATGAGCGCGTCGTTCACATCGTAGCCCGCGCCGCTGCACACCGATTGGACCAGGAACACGTCCGCGCCGCGCACGCTTTCCTGGTAGCGCGCGTAAATCTCGCCGTTGGCGAACTTCTCAAGCTTGACGTTGCCGAGCGACACGTTCAGATCCTTCGCGATCTCCTCGGCTAGCTCGGGGTTGACCGACCCCGAGAACAAGGCCATGCTCTTCTGCACTTCCGTCATGTGCGCGCTCCTTCGCTTCACCCTCAGGGCCGCCGCACCGCGCAGCCGTCGCCCCCTGTCTCATCGGCACTATTGTATCCGCACGCGTCGCGCACGCACAGGGTGAACTTCGGCATCTTCGCAGATTGACCGCAAGGAAGGGGCGGGAGGGCGAAGCGGGCAAGCTCGCCGTTCGACGCTCGATTTCCCACAATGCATTCCCCGAAAGCGTGAAGCGCGTCATGCTCCCGAGTTATGCATCATTGCGCAACGAAAACGCGCGAAAAACGCCATGTCCTTGAGTTATGTGCGCTTTTGCGAACGCGTCGAGTCGTCGGCGACGCGCTATCGAAAGCGTCTAGAAGCCCTGACCTGGTACTATACACCAGGTTTTCCTAAACAACCATCACGAACAAAGACGCAAAGCCCGCCGCAGGTGCACATAACTCAAGGACATGGCATTTTTCAGCCGTTTCGATGACGCAGCACATCCAGAGATCCCGTTGCTGCGCTCATGCCAACAGATATGTTGGCGCTACTGAAGACATCGTTGTAAAAACGAGAGAGGAGCGACCGTGTCGCCCCTCTCATTTATTGCCGCTATCCCTGCCGCTCGCGTTTCTTAGCGGCCCAGCCGGGGATTTCCCGTTGTTCCGGGCGCGTCAGAGCCAGCGCGTCGGGCGCCACGTCCTTGGTGATGCAGGAGCCCGCGCCGATGATCGCGCCCGCGCCGATGTTCACCGGCGCCACCATCATGGTGTCGCTGCCGATGAACGCGCCGTCGCCGATGGTGGTGGCGTGCTTCTTCTTGCCGTCGTAGTTGCAGGTGATGGACCCGGCACCGACGTTCACATCTTCGCCGATGGTGGTGTCGCCGATGTAGGACAGGTGCGGCACCTTCGAGCCCTTCCCCACCGTGGACTTCTTGATCTCCACGTGGGTGCCGGCCTTCGCGCCCTCGCACAGATGCGCCGCCGGACGCAGGTACGCTCGCGGACCGCATGTGGCGCCGTCGTCGATCTGCGCTTCTACGGCCACCGTCTCGTCCACAACGCAGCCGCAGCCCACCGTCGTATCGGTCAGGCGCGAGTCGGGGCCGATGACGCTGTCCTCGCCGATGCTGGTGGCGCCCATGAGCGTGACGTTGGGCAGCAGCTCCACGTCCTGCGCGATGGCCACGTCCGGGCCGATCCATACCAGCTCGGGGTCGATCATGGTCACGCCGGCCGCCATATGCGCACGGTTGATGCGACGCTGGGCCAGCTTCGTGGCCTCGGCCAGCTGGATGCGCGAGTTCACGCCCAGGCACTCGGCAGGGTCGTCGCAGGCCAATGCCAACACGGGACGGCCAGCGTTGCGACAGATCTCCAGCACGTCGGTGAGGTAGAACTCGCCTTGCGCGTTATCGTTGCCCACCTGCTCGAGCGCGTCGAACAGCGCCCGCGCGTCGAAGCAGTAGAACCCGGAATTGCACTCGCAGATGGCCGCCTCCTCGGGCGTGGCGTCCTTCTGCTCCACGATGCGCGCCACCGCGCCCTGCTCGTCGCGCACGATGCGCCCGTAGCCGAACGGGTCGTCCAGCTGCATCGTGAGCACCACCACGGCCGCGTCGTTCTCCTCGCGCACGGCCGCAAGGCGCGCGATGGTATCGGCCGTGATCAGCGGACAGTCGCCCGACAGCACCACCAGCGAGCCGTCGAAGTCGGCCAGCGCGTCCTTGCACACGGCCACGGCGCCCGCCGTGCCGTTCTGCTCCGTCTGCACCACGGCCTGCGTGTCGGCCACCAGCGGCTCCACCTGCTCGCGCGCATGCCCCACCACGGACACCACGCGCTGGACGCCCGCTTCGCGCGCCGCGTCCACCACCCAGCGGACGAGCGGCTTGCCCAGCACTTCGTGAGCCACCTTCGGCTTCTTGGACTTCATCCGGGTGCCCGCACCCGCGGCCAACACGATAGCGGCAGCTTCCATATCGCTCCTTCGCAACGCAGTTACCATCTCGGTTAAAAAGTATAGCGCAACGGCTCGATCAGCGTTCGTTCCGGGAGTCGGCATCGCCCGACATGCCCTCCACGTCCTCTTCCTCGCGGTGCAGGGCGCGGCGCAGCGCTTCCTCGCCGCCCTCGCGCAGCAGGGCCTCCTCCACGCTGAGCAGCGGCGGCTTGCCTTCGTCGTTGAAGTCCTCCTGCACTTTTTCAAGCAGGTCGTCCTTGCCCTCCTCTTTCAGCACGCGCACCACCTCGTTGCGCACCGCTTCGCGCACGTCCCCGATGGAGCCGCCGCCCAAAAGACCGGTCGGCCCTAGATCCACGACGATCTCGAACACGCCGCCGCGCTTCTTCGCCGCCTCGAGCTCGCTCTTGATGGCGGGATGATCCTCGATGCCGCGCAGCAGCTCCTCCGACTCGCGCGCAACCTCGCTGCCGGCAGTCTGACGAGCCACGTCGTCGCTCGAAGCCGAAACGTACGCCACGCCGCGCTTCTGCGCAGCCTTCGCCTGCAGCAGCAGGAACACGAAGCCCAGCACACCCGCAAGCAGCGAGGCCGCAAGAATGGCCAGCTTCGCCGTGGCGATGTGCATCTCGTCGGTATAAGCAAGATTCGCCACGAAGATGGCCATGGTGAAGCCGACGCCTCCCAAGATGCTGGCTCCCAGCATATGGAACCAGTTCACGTTCTCGGGCAGCGAGGCCAGCTTGCTCTTGACGATCGCAAAGCTCATCAGCATGATGCCGAGCGGCTTGCCCACCAACAGGCCCAGCATGACACCGTACAGCACCGGATCCGTAAGCATGGAGCCGATGTCCATACCCGTGAAGCTGACATCGGCATTGGTCAAAGCGAACAAGGGCAGGATGCCGAAGTACACCCACGGATACAGCTTGTGCTCGAGACGAGTCGCCGGCGGCACAACCTGGCGCGTCACCTGGCTGAGATCCGCTACGGTCTTGATGTAGTCGCCCTGCGCGATGACGGGCGTCTCGGGCTGGAACGCGTCGCGCGCCTGACGAACCTTGTCGCCCGACCACGAGATGAAGCTCTCGAGATTAACGCGCGACCCCGACGGGATAACGAACGCCAGCAACACGCCCGCGATGGTGGAATGAACGCCCGACATGAACACGCAGTACCACAGCACGGCACCCACCAGCAGATACGGCACCAACGAGTAGATGTGGCTGCGGTTCATCAGCACCAGCACCACCAGCACGGCGGCGGCCATGCCCAGCCAGAACATCGACGGGCTGTGGCCGTAGAAGACGGCGATCACCAGGATGGCGATGATATCGTCGGCCACGGCTAGCGTGCTCAAAAACACGCGCACGCCGCTGGGAACGCGGTTGCCCAACAAAGCCAGGATACCCAGCGCGAACGCGATGTCGGTGGCGGTGGGGACGCCCCAGCCTTGCACGGTTTCGGGATTCGTCGCGTTGAACGCCAGGTAGATGCCGATAGGCGCCAGCACGCCGCCGATGGCCGCCATGATGGGCAGCAGAGCCTGGCGGATGTTCGTCAGCTCGCCCACCGTCAGCTCGTACTTCACCTCCAAGCCCACCAGCAGGAAAAACACGGCCATGAATATGTCGTTGATCACATGCGCCAGCGACATGCCCGCGAACGCGTCGCCGAAGAAGAAGCCCGCCTCGGTATGCCAGAATTCCAAGAACGCCTCGTAAGCGCCCGTGTTCGCCACGATGAGAGCCACGACAGCCGCCAGCAGCATGGCGCCGGCCGCCTTGGTGGACGAATGGGTGAACTGGATGAGTTTCCTGTATCGTGCCTGATGACGCTGCACTTCGCTGATGAAGATACGCTGCGTTCCGTCTTGGTTCTGTTCGGTCATGGTGCCCTTTCGGCTTCGTCTTTTGGGGTATTATCCCTCATTTGCCCGATACGTTCGCGCAATTGTTACCCGTTTTTAGATCGATTTCACAACAGATCAAAATGACCGGGCAAAACGTTGAGAATTGCGCTATTCTGTACTCATCAGCTTAGGCGTTAGGAGTCGGCTTGGGATTCGCGTGGAGGGCATATCACCCGATCGCTCGTATGACCAGGTACGACGACGGCGACCGAGCTGTTTTTTTATTCGCCACGAGGTAAGAGGTGATCGCTATGAGCATTACCGTCACCGGACGCAAGATGCCTGTAACCGACGCGCTGCGCGAGTACGCCGAGGAGAAGATCGGCAATTCCATGAAGGTCATGGACATCGACCCGCTTGTTGCCGAGGTCGTGCTGTTCGTCGAGAAGAACCCTGCCAACCCCCGCCCCGCCGTCTGCGAAGTCACGCTGCGCACGAAGGGCCACATCATTCGTGTTGAAGAACACGAAGAGGACATGTACGCGGCCATCGACGTGGCCGCAGCCAAGGTGGTCCGCCAGCTGCGCAAGTACAAGACGAAGGTCGTCGACCGCAAGCTGCGCGCCGCCGACGAAACCATCCGCATGGCCGAGCCTGCCGCAGCGGGCGAGCTGGACGTGGACGGGCTCATGCAGGAACTTGCCGCCGATGACGAAGTGGTGCGCGTGAAGACGATCGAGTTCGAGCCGCTGACCGAGGAGGAAGCGCTCGTGAAGATCGACCTTCTGGGCCACGACTTCTTCGCCTACACCGACCGCGACAGCGGCATGGTGAACGTGCTGTACCGTCGCGACGACGGCGGCTACGGCCTGCTCAAGCAGACGGAGGAATAAGAGCATGGCAACCATCGACACCATCAAGACCATCCTCGAGGAGAACCTCGATATCGATCCGAACACCGTTGAGGAGAGCTCGACGTTCGACTCGCTGGGCATCGACTCGCTCGACATGGTTGAGCTGATCTGCGACCTCGAAGAGGCCTGCGACGTGGACTTCGGCGAGCCCGAGGGCCTCGACACCGTGGGCGCCCTCGTGGAGTACATCGACTCCTTGTAAGCACGACCCTGCAAGCAGCACCGCGAAGGCCCGCCGATCGGCGGGCCTTCGCTTGTTCAGGGGGGGGGTACGCTCGGTGGGAACCCTTACGCGAGCGCCGCCTTGGCCGCGTTCTTGCCCGAGTAGCGGCCGGAAGTGTAGGACCAGTTAAGGCCGCAGCCGCCCGCCGGGTAGTCGTCGTAGATGAACGTGCCGCAGCACACCTCGCCCGCCGCGTACAGGTGCGGAATGGGCTGGCCGTTCGTATCGAGCACCTGGAACTCGGTGTTCACGCGGTAGCCGCCGAAGCTGCCGTGCGTGCACACGCCCATGGTCAGCACGTAGTAGGGAGCCTCCGTGAGCGGGACGAGCACCTCGGCCTTCTTCTTGAACTGGGCGTCCTCGCCCGCAGCGGCCAGCTCGTTGTACCCGTCGAGCGCCGCCTGCGCTGCGGCGCCGTCGATGCCGAGCGCTGCCGCGGCTTCGGCCACTGTGTCGCCCTGGGCGAACATGCCCTGCTCCAGGCCGAATTCGAACTTCGAGCGCAGGTCGTCGTCGAGCGCGTCCACCATGGCCTGGTCGTACACCGCGAAGAACTTCTGGTCGTCGAAGTGCGCCACGTCGTAGTAGATGTCGTGGGTCTGGCCGGCCTCGTTGGCGAAGCGCTCGCCCTTGGAGTTGATCCACAGCGCCTTGTTGCTGATCAGCTTCGACTGGCCCGGCTCGACCGGGCAGGCGAGGATGCCATTCGTGCCGCCGTGGCCCACGTAGTCCGCGCCGATGTCGAGGCCCATCCGCAGGCCCTCGCCCGTGCAGCCGACGCCCACTTCGGTGTACACGCCGGAATAGTCGGGCATGTACTCGTCGATCATGTCGGCGTTGCGACAGAACCCGCCCGTGGCCACGATCACGTTCTTCGCGTTGTAGAGCACCGTCGAGCCGTTCCCTCGCTTAGCGAGCACGCCGGTCACCGCGCCGCCCTCGTCCACGACAAGCGATTCCACCGTGGTGCCGAAGTGGAACTCGGCGCCCTGTTCCTGCGCGTACGCCGTGACCGCGCGCAGGTAGTCCATGGCGTTGTTCGAGCAGTTATGGCCGCGCGGAACAGGATCCTTGCCCTTCTTAGACACCGTTTCCTTGAAGGGCACCTTCAGATCCTCGTACAGCCAGTCGATGGTTTCCCCGAAATGCTCGGCGCAGAACTTCTGCACGTCGTAGTCCAGCTTGTCGCCGCCGCGCGACAGGAAGTACTCCAGCAGGCCCTCCGGCGTATCCTCGATGCCGGCCTCCTTCTGCAGTTTCGTGCCCGCGCCGTACAGCGTGCCGATGGCCAGCGAACTGGAACCCGCCAGCCACGCCATCTTCTCCACCAGCACGGTTTTCGCGCCGGCCGCCGCAGCCTGGCCCGCAGCCGTCACGCCGGCGCCGCCGCCTCCCAGGACCACCACGTCGTAGTCCATCGTCTCGTGCGCCTCGGCCGCCGCAGCCTGTTGCGGTGCGCAGCCGAACAGGCCGCCCAGCGCCAATGTGGCCAGGCCACCGGTCATCGCCTGGGCGAACTGGCGGCGCGTCAACGGCACGGAAGCCCTCGTCGGCTGGGTGGCGGAGCGTCCCGTCTTGATTCCCGTCATCATTGATCCTTTCCTCCCTGGGGTTCTGCTTCATACCCTGCACTCTACGCACGATGCGCGCAGATCAGAAGCCACCTTCCGGGTGAAACCACCCGGTGCCGCCCGGATTCACCCGGAAGGTGTGAGGACGCGTTCTGTGCGTTGCGCACGCGTCCGCGCATGCTCGTATATACTGGTTGCCGTACTTCATCCCCAGAAAAAGAATCGAGGATCGATGCCGCACACGAGCGCCGCCGCTCGAACAAGCCAAATAATCGCCCTCATGGGCGGCACCTTCCTGCCGTCGTTTCTCGGGCTGGCAGCCACGCGCGTCTGGCTGCAAGTGAACCTGTTCGCCTCGTACACCCAAAGCGACGACGGGCTGTTCACGGTGGTCAACAACCTCGCGTACGGCCTGGTGATGGTCATCGGCGCGGCCATCGCGTTGCGCAAGCCCTTCTCGAAGGGAGGCCGCACGGCGGTGGCGTGGCTGGGTTTCACGGTGATGACGTTCTCCACCGTGCTTATCTTGGCGGGCAAGGAGACCGGCGCGGTCGAGATCCTGGCAGTGGCCAGCGTCTTGGCCGGCATCGGCGGCGCGCTGGGCGGCGGCATGTGGACGGCGGCCTACGTGCGGCTGGGCCTGCGCCAATCGGTGCTGTACGGGTTCTTGTCGCTGGCCCTCGGATCCGTCGGCGGCTTGGCGCTGAGTTTCCTGCCCGACCTCCTCAGCTACACGATCAGCATGTTCATGCCGGCCACCGCGCTTTTGTGCTATCAGCGCGCCATGAAAGCCGACGTGGGATCGCTGCCCGCGCCCGAGCCCGTGTACGACAAGGAGCCGCGCACCACCATGCTGTTCATCTTCGGCGGCTTGGCGGTGTTCGGACTGGCGCTGGGCATCTCGCGCGGCTTCCCGGCGGGCGAGCCGGTGCCCATGGACGCGCTGCAACGCGTGGTGCACCAGATGGGCGTGGTGATCATCAGCCTGTTCATCATCTGGTGGTTCATCGTGAAACGCAAGCGGCTGAGCTTCTCGTTCCTCTGGCGCATCGAGATCATGCTGGTGGCCGTGGGGATGCTGATCCTGTCGGTGTTCCCCGGGCACTTCACGGGGCTGGCCATCGCCACCGTGAACATCGCCGACACGCTGATGCTGGGCGTGCTGTGGATCACGCTGCAGGACGTGGCGCGCCACGCCACCACCGACGTGTACGCCGTGTACGGATTCGCCTGGGCGTCGCGCGTGCTGTCGCGCGACGCGGGCCGCGTGCTGATCATGGTGCTGGGCGCGGTGGGCGCATCGTCGTACGCGGTGACCGCCGTCATCGGCATCGTGGTGTTCGCGCTGGCCGCCAGCATGGCGCTGCTGCTGTCGGACGGCATCTTGAAGATGCGGCCGCTATTCGCCGAGGACGAAGCGCCCAAACCGGAACGGCGCACGAGGGAGCCGAAGCCGTCGGCACCCGTTGCAAGCCTGGCACCTGAAGCGTCGGGCGCGTTCGCCGCGCCGCAAGCGGCCGACGGAGCGGCGCCCGGGGTGCTGGACGCCAAGAAGGCGCCGAGCGCTCAGGACTGGTTCCGCGATGAATTCGACCTGTCGGAGCGCGAGACGGAGGTCGCGCTGCTCATCGCGCAGGGGCGCAGCAAGGCTTACATCGCCGGCGCGCTATGCCTGTCGGAGAACACGGTGCGCACGCACGCGAAGAACGTCTACGCGAAGCTGGACGTGCATTCGAAGCAGGAACTGATCGACCTGCTGCAGAACAGGGAGTGAGGTCTACCCTGCCAGCAACTCCTTCAGCGCGCCAACGGAGTACAGACTGCCGAACGAGCAGATGAGGCCGTCGGGGCCGGCCAGCTCACGCGCATGCGCCAGCGCGTCGGCCATATCGCGCGCGACGTACGGGTTTACGCACGCCGAGCACCCCAGCAGATCCTGCCCGGTCCAACGGATGGCGCGCGCCAGCTTGCTGGCGGGCAGCGCGCGCGGATTGTCGGGTGCCACCGCGACGAACGCCGAGCCGTGCGGCAGCACCGTCTCCAGCATGACCGGATAGTCCTTGTCCTCCAGCACGCCGATAATAAACACGGGCTTGCGACCGGGAAACACGTCGACCAGCGAATCGACGAGCGCCTGAGCGCCCTGCGGGTTGTGACCGCCGTCTACGACGATGGTCGGTTCGCCCTCCCCCGCGCGCACGATCTCGAAGCGCCCAGGCCATGCGGCATCTGCGACGCCCTGGCGCACCGCTTCGTCGGATATGCGCCATCCGCGCTCGCGCAGCGCGACGGCCGTCTCGATAGCCAGCGCCGCGTTCGACGGCTGATACGAACCCAATAGCTTTGTGCGCAAGTTCGCAAAGCGCCCATACGAGAACGAGCGCACGGGAGCCCCGGGGGCGTGCCAGTCGACGGCCCCCACGGCAAGCTGTGCGAAATCGGGCACCGTCAGCGTATCGTCGGCCGCGGCTGCGGCCGCTTCGACCACGGCCATGACCTCGGCGTCCTGCGGCCACGACACCACGGCCGACCCCGGTTTGACGATGCCGGCCTTCTCGCCCGCGATGGCGGCCAGCGTGGTACCGAGCAGCTTCGTGTGGTCGAGGCCGATGCGCGCGATGACGGCCGCTTCGGGCGCGTCGATGACGTTCGTGGAGTCCAGGCGCCCGCCGAGGCCCACTTCCAGCACCACGATGTCGCAGCCCTGGCGCGCGAAGTGCACGAGCGCCACCGCCGTCATCAGCTCGAATTCGGTGGGGTGATCGGTCATGGCCTCGGCCTGCTCCTTCACGAGCAACGCGACCTCGGCCAGTTGGTCCAGCGCGATGTTAACGCCGTCCACGCGGATGCGCTCCTCGAACGTGATCAGGTAGGGGCTGGTGAACAGCCCCGTGCGCAAGCCGGCCGCTTGCAAGATGGAAGCCAGGTACGCGCAGGTCGAACCCTTGCCGTTCGTGCCGGCCACGTGCACGAACTTGAGGCGGTCCTGCGGACGGCCCAGCCGGTCGAGCAGCTCGCGAATGCGATCGAGCCCCAAGCGCGATTCCATCCAGCGGGGCTCGTTGATGTAGGCGATAGGATCGAACGGCATATCCAGCCTCCCAAAAAAACACGAACGAGTGTTTCAAATGAAACACTCGTTCCCTTGTACAACGGTATTCAGTCTAGTCCTGCGTCAAATACTCCGCGATGCCCGCGGCGGCGCGCTTGCCGGCACCCATGGCCAGGATCACGGTGGCCGCGCCGATGACCGCGTCGCCGCCGGCGAACACGCCCGGCTTCGACGTGGCACCCGTGTCGTCGTCGGCCACGATCAGGCTGCGAGGCGTCACCTCGAGGTCCGGCGTGGTCTTCGCGATCAGCGGGTTGGTCTTCGAGCCCGCCGCAACCACCAGCATGTCGATGTCGATGACGAACTCGCTGCCTTCGACCGCCGTCGGACGGCGCCGTCCGCTCGCGTCGGGCTCGCCCAACTCCATGCGCACGCACTCGACGCCCGACGCCCAGCCGTTCTCGTCGCCCAGGATGCGCGTCGGGTTCGTCAACAGCTGGAAGTGAATGCCCTCCTGCTCGGCATGGTGCACTTCCTCGGCGCGCGCCGGCATCTCGTCGCGGCCGCGGCGGTACACCACGGTCACGTCGGCGCCCAGGCGCTTCGCCGTGCGCGCGGCGTCCATGGCCACATTGCCGCCGCCCACCACCACGCACTTCTTGCCGGCGTACACCGGCGTCTCGTACTCGGGGAACAGATACGCCTTCATGAGGTTCACGCGGGTCAGCAGCTCGCTTGCCACCGACACGCCGTTGAGACCCTCGCCCTCGATGCCCAGGTAGCTGGGCAGGCCCGCGCCCGTGCCCACGAACACGGCGTCGAAGCCGCGGTCCTCCATGAGCTCGTCGATGTCGTAGAGCTTGCCCACCAGCGCGTTCACCTCGAACGACACGCCCTTGTCGCCCAGCTTCGACACCTCGCGCTGCACGAGGTCCTTCGGCAGGCGGAACTCGGGGATGCCGTAGGTCAGCACGCCGCCCACCTTGTGTAGCGCCTCGAACACCGTCACATCGCAGCCGAGCTTCGCCAGTTCGCCCGCGCACGTCAGCGACGCCGGGCCCGAGCCCACGACGGCCACGCGCTTGCCGGAAAGGTCGATCGATGCCGCCGCGTCATCGCCGGCCGTCTGCTCGACGAGCCCTTCGCCTTCGCACGCGAACTCCTCCATAGCCGCAGCCGCTTCCTCAGGGTGCTCGAACGCCCAGTCAGACGTGAAGCGTTCCAGACGACCGATAGAAACGGGCTCGCCGTTCTTTCCGCGCGTGCACACGCCCTCGCACTGCGTCTCCTGCGGGCACACGCGTCCGCAGATGGCAGGCAGCGAGTTCGCGCTCTTCACTATGGCGTACGCACGGGCGAAATTGCCCTCGGCCACCTGTGCGATAAACTGCGGGATGGGAACGCCCACGGGGCAGCCGCCCACGCACGGAGCGTTCGGGCACTGGATGCAGCGGCGCGCCTCAGCTACCGCCTCTTCTTCGGAGTAGCCCAGAGCCACCTCGTCGAACGTCTGCGCACGCTCGACCGGATCGAGCTCCGGCATGGGAACGCGCGTCTTCTGCCTGTTCACCTCGTAGTTCGTCCGCGCCATGCTAGGCCCCCTTCCGCTCGTCGCCCGCATGCGCGCCGCACGAGCGTCCTTCGCGCGCCTCGGCCTCGAAGCTCCGGTACATCACGCCGCGACGCATGGCGTCGTCGAAGTCCACCAGATGGCCGTCGAAGTCTGGGCCGTCCACGCACGCGTGCAGGTACTCGTCGCCCACCTTCACGCGGCAACCGCCGCACATGCCGGTGCCGTCGATCATGAGAGGGTTCATGCTCACGTACGTTTTGATGCCGTAGGGCTTCGTCGTGGCGGCCACGAACTTCATCATGATGACGGGGCCCACGGCCAGCACGAGGTCGTAGTCCGCTCCCTCGTCGATGCGCTGCTGCAGCGCCTGTGTCACCAGGCCCTTGTTGCCGTTCGAGCCGTCGTCGGTCATGATGATCTGGCGCGTAGAATGCTGGTTGATCTCGTCTTCCAGCAGCACGAGGTCCTTGTTGCGGAAGCCGGTGATAACATCCACCTCGCAGCCATGGTCGTACAGCCACTTGGCCTGAGGAAACGCGATGGCTGTTCCCAAACCGCCGCCGATGACGCACGCGCGCTTCGCGCCTTCCAGCTCGGTGGGGTTGCCCAACGGCCCGGCGAAGTCCTGCAGCGCGTCGCCCGCTTTCATCTGGGCGAGGCGCATCGTGGTGGCGCCAACCGCCTGGAAGATGATCGTAATCGTGCCCGCCTCCGGGTCGCAGTCGTTCATGGTCAACGGGATGCGCTCGCCCTGCTCGTCGATGCGCAGCATGATGAACTGACCCGGCTTGATCTTCTTCGCGATCTCGGGCGCGCGCACCACCATGCGCGTCACCTCGGGATTGAGCGCCTCTACCTGTTCGATGGGATACACGTCACTGCCCTTCTCGTCTCAGATACAAAAGCAGCACCGAAAGCGGTGCCGTCTCGTAGATGTGGCCGTCAGTATAGCAAAGGCGCTGCCGCACCTATGTTACGAGCATGTTTCCACCCGGCCAGTGGAGGAAATCGCGCCGGAAGGGTTTCTCAATGTTCTGGCGTGCGTCAACAATCCCCCAACGGAGCAACCGGAGAGCATGCAGGGAGGCTCCTGCATGGTAAGCTGGGGAATCGTCCGGTCCGCGGGCAAGACGCCCGGGGTTTCGTTTGGGAGAACGCGATGGCTCACCTCTACTTTCTGCACAACCGCCTGCAAGCCGCCCCGGCAGGCACGCCCATCGACGCCGATCAGCCGGTGGTCGAAGTGCTCAACTCGCTGGAAATTGGCGAGGCCTGCTTCCTCAGCTCCGAGACGCGGGAGTCGCTGCGCTCCATATACACGGTCGAGAACACCTACCTCGATGTGTTCCCCCACTGCCTCATCGGATCGTTCGCCGTGCCCAACAAGAACCACATCCTGTTCGACCCGCTCTGCTTCGCGTTCTACTTCGACGCCACGCATCTGGTGTTCCTCGACGACGGCACCACCTGCGCGCGCGTTCTCGAGGAAATCGCCTCGCAAGGCGTTTTGAAGCAGCCCACCGTCGGTCACTGCCTGTTCGAGTTCATGAAGATGCTCATGAAGAACGACCTCTCCTTCCTGGCCGATCTGGAGGATCGCATGGAGGACGTGGAGGAGTCCATCATCGATCGCGGCAAGAACGCCAACAGCCGCACCATGCTGACGTTCCGGCGCAAGCTGCTGCGCATCGACACGTACTACCAGCAGCTGGTGGACATGGCCAGCGGCATAGCCGAAAACGAGAACGGGCTGCTCAGCAAGGAGGAAAGCCGCCTATTCCTGGTAGCGGAACGTCAGGCCGAACGCCTGTTGAAGCGCTCGCTCACCCTCAAGGAGTACAGCTTGCAGTTGCGCGAACTGTACCAGACGCAAATCGACCTGCAGCAGAACAACACGATGCAGTTCTTCACGGTTATCACCACGTTGTTCGCGCCGCTGACGCTGCTGACCAGCTGGTTCGGCATGAATTTCACGAACATGCCCGGCCTTGACTGGCGCTGGGGCTACGAAGCCATCATCGCCGTATCGGTAATCATCGTCGTGATCGAAATCATCATCTTCAAGCGCAAGAAGTGGCTGTAGTGCCTCACCCCCTCCCGCGCATCCAACGAAGGCCCAGATGGCAAAAAAGCATCGAATTCGGAAGTTGCCGCCTGGGATCGACTGCGAGCCGACCGTGCTCCGGATAACCACCCCGCATAATGCCTGATTGCGAAGAGCACTTCTTCTGGTGCCGCGCACGGCGCTTGCTCAAGGCTTGCGATGCATTCCGAATTCGATGCTTTTTTGCCATTTCGGCCTCGATCCGCTGCACGAGCGCCAAAGGGGCAATCTCGAACCGAAGGGGGCTGCGCACTAAGCCAGCCGCTAACGAAAGAAATCAGCTGTTTTTTCGTTACGCTGCGAAAAGGCCCCGCTATCGAAAGAAACCTTTCGTTAACGGGGCTGTATGAGGCAAGGGGACGGACGGCGCTTGCGTCGAGCCGTTACAGCAGCGGCGGTTGCTCGACGTGCGGGGGTTCGGCGGCTTTGGCGGCGGCCTCCGCGGCCCGTTCGGCTTCGCTTGCGCGCAACAGCTCGCCCAGCGTGGCGAAGTCGTTCTCCAGCGCCTCGCGCTTGGAACCGTCGTACAGCGCGGCCGCCGGGTGGAAGATGGGGAACACCTTGAACTTGCCGGCGCGCTGCACGGTGCCGTGCAGGCGCGTGATGCCGATATCCGTCTTCAGGATGAACTTCGTGGAGAAGTTCCCCAGCGTCACCAGGAACTCGGGATCGATGGTGCGCGTCTGCTCGCGCAGGTACGGCGTGCACAGCTCGATCTCCTCGGGACGCGGGTCGCGGTTTCCGGGCGGGCGGCACTTCAGCACGTTCGCGATGAACACGTCCTCGCGGACGAGCCCGGCGACGGCCAGCAGCTCGTTGAGGTACTTGCCCGCCGCGCCCACGAAGGGCTCGCCTTGCAGGTCTTCGTTCTTGCCCGGCGCCTCGCCGATGATCATGACGCGTGCTTCGGGATTGCCCACGCCGAACACCGTCTGCGTGCGGCCGTCGGCCAAGGGGCACTTGCGGCACCCTTCCACCTGCGCGCGTATCTCGTCGAGCGGAATATGCGGCTTGGTCATGCGAATCCCCTTTCCTACACGTACACGCGCGGCATGCGCAAGCTGAACCCGCAGGCCAGCTCGTAGTTGATGGTGCCCAGCGTGTTCGCCATGTCGTCGAGGGTGATCACGGAATCGCCCTCGCGTCCCACCAGCAGCACCTCGTCGCCAATCATCGGATCGAGCCGGCGCCGGCTGCCGTACACCCGCAGATCCACCTCGAACATGCACTGGTCCATGCAGATGTTGCCCACCTGATGGCAGCGCTGCCCCTTGAGGATCACGTCGGTGCGCCCCGACAGGCCGCGACGCAGGCCGTCGGCGTACCCCACGGGCACGGTGCATATCTTCACGCTGCCGGGACTGCGGTAGTTCATGCCGTAGCTCACGCCCTCGCTCATGGGCACGGTGCGCACGTCGGTGATGCGCGCGTGCACGCTCATGGCGGGGTGCAGGTCGATCATCGGGCGCGTGACGCCCGACGGATGCAGGCCGTACATGGCTATGCCCAGGCGCACCATGTCGAACTGCACGTCAGGATAGCGGATGGCCGCGGCCGAGTTCGCCGCATGCACGATGCCGGGGTTGACGCCTGCCGTGCGCAGCGCCGTGACGGCCTCGATGAACCGCTTCACCTGGATCTGGAAGTCCAACGTCTCCGCGGAGTCGGCCGTGGCGAAGTGCGTGAACGTGCCCACGAGGTCGAGCGCGCGATGGAAGCTCACCTGCCCCATGAACTCGACCACTTCGTCGTGGCGCACGCCGATGCGGTTCATACCCGTGTTCACCGCCAGGTGGTACGGAGCGCGCACGCCGTACGCGTCGGCGGCCTCGGCGTACTGGATGGCGAACTCGGAGGTATAGACGCTCGGCATGACCTTGTAAGCCAGAAGCAGCGGGATGGCCGTCTCGGGCGGCTGCGAAAGAACGAGGATGGGCGCGTTTACCAGCGCCTCGCGCAGCTCGATGGCTTCGTTCACCGTGGCCACGCCCAGGTAGTCGGCGCCGGAGTTGAGCGCGGTCTTGGCACAGCGCACCGCGCCGTGACCGTATCCGTCGGCCTTCACCACGGCCATGAGGCGCACGCCGTTGTCGATGCGCTGCTTGACGGCGCTCGTGTTATGACGGATGGCGTTGAGGTCGATCTCGGTCCACGACCAGCGGCGGTCGACGTCGGGAATGAGGCGCAGCTTGTCGGGGTCGAATTGGGCCGGCTCGCCGTCGGGCCGCGCGTGGTCGCGCGCGTACTGGAACGCGCCCTCCGCTCCGCTGCTGAACGCCGCCGTGGCCGCCTCGTACGCGCCCTTGTTGGCCGCGTTGCCCGCCGGAGGCTGCTCGCCTACGTATCGCGGCGTACCCATCGCCGCGCTCGCCGACACGAAGCCGTTGGGCCTGCGTTGCGAGAAACCGGTGAACCCGTTGGGAAGATCCTGTGCCATGCTCTACGCCTTTCAGTCGATCGGGCATCAGTATAGCACTTGGGATCGTGGCGAAGCCCGCCCTCATTCATGCAGCATGTCCAACAGCTCTTGACGACGGTGGATGTCGAGCTTCGTGTAAATGTGCTTCGCGTGCGTGCGCACGGTGTTCTCGCTGATGACCAGGCGCTCGGCGATGGCGGCCATGCTGTTCCCGCGCGCGATAAGCTCCATGACCTCCGTTTCGCGCGTCGACAACCCGTGCGCCTCCTGCAGCATGAGACATTGCTTCGACGTGCGATCGCGGATGACGCCCGCGTCTTCGGATGCCGAAGGGCGATTCCGTCGGCGCTTTGCCGCAGGTTTCGCCGCCTTCTGCTGCCGCGGCTCCTCCGGCGCGCCGACCGCCAGGAACTCGATGGGATCGGCCGTCACCGTGCCCTTCGCCGCCAGCGATTTGAACAGCGTGCCCGTGGCCGCCAGCAGCGTGAGGCCCAGCACGTAGCTCGATACCATGGCCACGATGAACAACCACTCGCGACCGCCGATCCACATGAAGTCGCTCACCCAGCCCAGCAAGAAGCCGGCGCTCTGCATGATGTAGGCCACGCCGCCGAAGAACCCGTAGATGAACACCGGGTTGATGCCGCGGTCGCGCGAGATCTGCGCGCACTGCATCATCATGAGCATCTGCACTAGCGAGAACACCATGTACGTAAGCGCCGCGAACAGGTTGAGATAGGTCGCACCCAAAAACGGCAGCAGCAAGAACCCCGTGATGATGAGCGGATACACCACACGGAACACCGAGGTCAGCCCGAACCGGAAGCTCATGCGGTACCACAGCACCAACAGCACCACCGCCGACACCAACGAGCCCAGCATCGACGCGCTGTTCACCACTGCGCCGATATCCTCGTGCAGAAGCGCGATGCCGCGGATGACGCCGCTGGCGAACGCGAGCGACCCCACGCACAGCGCACTGCGCCAATAGTCGGCCACCACCTGCCGATACACGCGCGGATGCTGCTGCGGCACGTCCTCGAACATAGGCTGGTCCACGTGCATCTCGCGCACCGAAAGCGCGATGCAAAGGCCGCACAAGGGCACGAACACGAGCGGTATGAGGAAAGCCGTCAGCGCGATGGGCACGAGGTACAGCGCAAAGTAGATGAGCGGCGCGATGGCCGTGCCCACGATGAGCCGCAAGTTGCCCTCGGCCGACGGCAGCGACGCGAAGTAGCGCTGCCATAGCATGAACATGCCCGCGCACCCGATGCCCAGCAACACGCCACCGGCGAACACCAGCGGGAGCGTGGCCGCCTGCACGTACATGGCCGCGATAAGGCAGGCCGACCCGGCGAACACCAACAGCGCGCTCAGCGACACCAGCATCACACGCGCGCCGCGCGGAAAGTAGTACGATCCGAGCATGCTGGCTACGAACGCGCCGCCGAACGCGAGCGCCTGGGCTAGGAAGAACGTGAGGGTGATCTCCGCCGTCTGGAATTCGAGCGGCAGAAACGGGAAGACACCGCCCCAAATGGACGTGGCGTTCACCGTGAGAAAACATGCGTAGCCCCAACTGGACACATGCATGCGCGATGAGCTTTGCTCCACGACCCCTCCTATCCCAGCTTGCACGACGCTTCGCATGGTAGCATAGCCGTCGGCTCCGAAACGGGGGATTCAGAGAATAGTGATGACTCCTACCTGGGGTTTTGTTCTTAAATCACATGACGAGTGTGATTCCCCCGCCAGCTGTTTCCGGTACTTTGGAACAGGCGAGAGGAACAATCGAAGCAAGAGGAGGGAACCATGACCATGAACGAATCGAGCGTATCGCGCCGCACGTTCGTCAAGGGATCGCTGGCCGGCCTGGCGCTTGCCGGCGCTGCCGGATCGACCGCGCTGTACGGCTGCGCGCCGAAGGACGAGAAGGGCGCCGCAAGCGAGGGCGCTGGCGCATCGACCGACCAGATCTCGTGGAGCCAGTGCAACGTCAACTGCGGCGGCAACTGCGTCTTCCAGTGGCACTCCCAGGACGGCAAGATCGTCTACATGGAGTCCGACAACACCGGCGACGTCGATCTGCAGGCGCGCGCCTGCCTGCGCGGCCGCTCCATGCGCCGTTGGATCAACAGCCCCGATCGTCTGACGAAGCCCATGAAGCGCGTCGGCAAGCGCGGCGAAGGCAAGTTCGAGGAGATCAGCTGGGACGAGGCCATCGACACCATCGCCAGCGAGCTGAAGCGCGTCATCGACACGTACGGCAACGAGGCCATCTACGTGAACTGCGCCACCGGCATGTACTCCACCACCGGCAAGCAGCCGGGCCTGCGTCTGTTGGGCCTGCTGGGCGGCTACATCAACCAGGCGTACGACTACTCCACCCACATGCTGCAGGTCGCCCTGCCCTTCATGTACGGCAGCAAGTGCAGCCCGTACGACAACGTGCACGCCTCCTCGTTCTCCGAGGCCGAGCGCGCCTCCGACCTCGTGGTGATGTTCGGCAACAGCCCGGCGGAAACCCGCATGGGCGGCGCGAACGCCGTGTGGGACTTCGCGAAGGTGCGCGAGTCCGTCACCGGCCGCGGCGGCAAGATCGTGAACATCGACTACCGCATGAACGAGTCGTGCTCGGGGCATCCGGACGAGTGGCTGCCCATCCGTCCCGGCACCGACGCCGCGCTGGCGTCCGCCATCGCGCACGAGTGGATCGCGAACGACCAGGTGGACAAGGGCTTCCTGGACGAGTACTGCGTCGGCTACGACGAGGACACCATGCCCGAGAGCGCCAAGGGCCAGAACAAGTCCTACAAGGACTACATCATGGGCACCGGCTACGACATGGTAGAGAAGACCGCCGAGTGGGCCGCCCCCATCACCGGCATCCCGGCCGAGCGCATCAAGCAGCTGGCAGCCGACATCGCCGCCGCCGAGGCGCCGTTCATCTGCCAAGGCTGGGGCCCGCAGCGCCACACGAACGGCGAGGACACGTCGCGCGCCATCTGCATGCTGCCCGTGCTCATCGGCAAGATCGGCCTGCCCGGCACGAACACCGGCCAGCGCGAGGCCGAACCGCCCACCTATCTCGTGGGAAGCCTGCCGTTCGAGAATCCCATCAAGACGGCCATCCCGGTGTACCAGTGGATCAACGCCGTGGACCACGGCAAGGAGATGACGGCCACCAACGCCGGCATCGTGGGCGCCGACAAGCTGAACAACGACATCAAGTTCCTGTGGAACTACGCGGGCAACTGCATCACGAACCAGCACGGCGACATCAACTACACGCACGACGTTTTGGCAGACGAGAGCAAGCTGGAGTTCATCCTGGTGTGGGACACCGTGATGACCGACTCCGCCAAGTACGCCGACATTCTGCTGCCCGACGCCATGCGCTCCGAGCAGCTGAACATGCAGACGCAGGGCTACTCCGAATACTACACCGCCGTCGTCGTGGGCGGGCCCGCGCAGGAAGCGCCGGGCGAGTGCCGCTCCAGCTACGACGTGTGCGCCGACATCGCCGACAAGTTCGGCAAGAAGGACGCGTTCACCGAGGGCAAGACGCAGGAAGACTGGATCAAGGAGCTCTACGAGGCCGGCGCGAAAGCCGACGGCAACATGCCCACCTGGGACGAGATCAAGGAGCAGGGCGTGTACAAGCGTCCGCTGGAGCCGGCCATCGGCCTGGTGGACTTCCGCACCGACCCGGTGAAGAACCCGCTGTCCACGCCGTCGGGCAAGATCGAGATCTACTCCGAGCAGCTGGCCGAGATCGCCGCCACGTGGGAGCTCGAAGAGGGCGACGTCATCAACCCCATCCCCGTGTTCACGCCCGGCTTCCAGGGCTACGGCTCGGTGACCGACGAGTACCCGCTGTACTGCACGGGCTTCCATCACAAGAGCCGCACCCACTCCTCCTTCGGCTTCATCCCCGAGCTGGAGCAGGTGGCGCGCCAACAGCTGTGGATCAACCCCGCCGACGCCGAGTCGCGCGGCATCGCCAGCGGCGACACGGTGGCCGTGAAGAGCCCCGCCGGCGAGATCCGCATCGAGGCTTTGGTCACGCCGCGCATCATCCCGGGCACCATCGGCATCCCGCAGGGCGCGTGGCACAAGGCCGACATGAACGGCGACCGCGTGGACGAGGGCGCGTGCGTCAACACGCTGACCACGTACCGCCCGACGCCGCTTGCCAAGGGCAACGGCCCGGCGCACTCCATCATCGCCCAGATCACGAAAGCCTAACGGGGGGAGGACCACATGACTCAGTACGGATTTTTCTTCGACAGCACGCGCTGCACGGGTTGCCGCACCTGCGAGATGGCGTGCAAGGACTACAAGGACCTGTCCGCCACCATCGCATTCCGCAAGGTGTACGACTACGAGGGCGGCGCCTGGAGCGACGTGGGCGACGGCACCTTCACGTCCGACGCGTTCGCCTACCACGTGTCGCTGGGCTGCCAGCACTGCGCGATGCCGGCCTGCATGGCCAAGTGCCCGCAGGGTGCCATCGAGAAGGATACCAAGACGGGCCTGGTGCACATCAACCAGGAAAAATGCACGGGCGTGGGCGCCTGCGTGGAGACGTGCCCCTACAACGTGCCCATCGTGGACAAGGCCCTGGGCAAGGGCGTGAAATGCGACGGCTGCGCCGACCGCGTGGCCGAGGGCAAGAGCCCCATCTGCGTGGAGGCCTGCCCGTTGCGCGCGCTGGAGTTCGGCGACATCGAGGAGCTGAGGGCGAAGCACGAAGGAACGGTGGCAGGCATTGCGCCGATGCCGTCGCCCGACGAGACGACGCCCTCCATCGCAATCCTGCCGTGCCCGGCGGCGAAGGAGCCCGGCGACACCACTGGCGCCATCGCCAATGAGAAGGAAGTGACGGGCGTGGCCTAACCGGCATCCGCCACTCGAAGGGGCGCCGCAGGGGCGCCCCTTCGCATCTTCGAACGAAGGCCCCCTTCCCCAGGACGGGGCTTCCCCGCGCACGGCGCCGCCCGAACGGGCTCCGGGGAATCGACGGGCCTTCGTGGTAGAATCGTCTTCGTCTTCCATCGTTTCCGACCGAAAGCGGCATTATGCCACGGGGCTTCTTTTACGACAATACGCGCTGCACCGGGTGCAGAACCTGCGTCATAGCGTGCAAGGACTACCATGACCACGGACCGGACATGGCCTTCCGCATGGTCATCGACTACGAAGGCGGCTCCTGGCAACCCGATGTCGACGGGACGTTCTCGCAGGACGCGTTCGCCTACCACGTGTCCATCTCGTGCAACCACTGCAACAACCCCGTGTGCACCCGCGTATGCCCCACCGGCGCCATGCATAAAGACGAGCTCGGGCTGGTCTGGCCCGATGCCACCAAGTGCATCGGCTGCGGCTACTGCACCATGGCCTGCCCCTACCACGCACCGCATATCGACGCGCGCCTGAAACGCAGCAGCAAGTGCGACGGCTGCCGCGACCGCCTCGTCGACGGCGAGCAGCCTGTCTGCGTGGAAGCCTGCCCGCTGCGCGCGCTGGAGTTCGGGCTGACGTCCGAGCTGACCGACCGCCACCCCGACGCAGTGCGCTCCATCCTGCCGCTGCCGGACGAATCGGCCACGCGCCCCAACCTCCTCATCCTGCCGTCGCCTGCGGCCGAACGAGCCGAAAAGCAGGGAGGCAGCATCGTGAACCGAACGGAGCTTCATCTATGACCAGCGGATTCGACGCCTTCTCGCTGGGCCTGTTCACCTCGCTCGCACCGGCGGGCGTCGTTGCGTTCCTGGCACTCGCGCTCGTGCGGCTCTGGTCGCGCGACCGCACGGCCTCAGTGCGCATCGACCGTATGATCGCGCTGCCGTTCAGCGTGGTTCTGATCGGGTTCATCGCCTCGGCCACGCACCTCGGAACGTCCGCGAACGCGCTGCACGTGTTCTCGGGCGTCGGCCGCTCGCCGCTGTCCAACGAGGTTCTGAGCGCTGTCGCGTTCCTGTTCCTGGTAGGTTCGTACTGGATGATGGCGTTCAAGGAGCGCTTTCCCGATGCCGTGGCGAAGCCATGGCTGGCGTTGGCCTGTCTGGCAGGAATCGCGCTTATCGCGTGCACGTCCATGGCGTACAACGTGGACACGGTTCCTACCTGGGATACCGCATTCACGCCGGCGAACCTCGTGTTGGCAGCGTTGCTGGCAGGCCCTGTGTTGGGGCTCCTGTTCCTGGAGCTGGCGCAGGTGCGGCCGCGCGCGCTCGAGCGCGCGCTCGTCGTACTGGCGGCGCCCGCGCTCGTGGCGGGGACCGTCGTGCTCGCACTGCACCAGGAGAGCCTTTCCGCCATCGCGAACAACGAGTTCGCAGCCAGCACGCTCGCGCCTTCCTATCCTGCTGTCATCGGCGCGCATCTCATCGTAGGCGCGATCGCACTCGCAATAGCCGGCCTGTCGATGAAGCGCGTCCAATCCCGCCGCACGACACTCGCACTGAGAGCCACCGCCAGCCTGCTCGCGCTCGCAGCCGTCTTCGTCACCCGCATCGTGTTCTACCACCTGCACATGACCGTGGGATTCTGATCGAACAGTTCTCCCGTGTGGCAACACAGCGGTCGTTCGCCGACTTCCCTGATTTTGGCAAAAATTTCGAGGTAAGAAGATGTTAGCCAAGGAATACTTGCACTATAGGATGCCTTGCCCAGCTCGTTTCGACAATAATCCCAGGTCATGTTTTTCCATACAGCCTGAACCGTAGAGTTAGATGCAGATGACATCTTCCTACCTCGAAATTTTTGCCAAAATCCGACTCGCTACCGATACTATCGCTGCCCGCGCAAACAAAAACCGACTCCCCTGCGTACGAAGAAACCCTTACGATAGGAAAGTTCAGTCGCATACGTCAAACACCGCGGGGAAGCGGTTCCTAATGCCCGCCGCCGGCCATCATCTTCACGGCGTGCGGCAGGGCTTTCACCACGCCGTCCCAGTTCTCGCGGGCAGCCTTCTCGCTGCCGGGCAGGTTGATCACCAGGTGACGGCCGCGCTGCATGCACAGCGCGCGGGACAGCATGGCGTACGGCGTGATGGCCAGCGAATGCGCGCGCATGGCTTCGGCTATGCCGGGCACGTTGCGATCGCACGCGTCCATCGTGGCCTCGGGCGTCACGTCGCGCAGCGAGAGCCCGCTGCCTCCGCAGGTCAGCACCACGTCCACGTCCTGCTCGTCGCAGGCGCGCACAATGGCCGACGCGATGAACGGTCGCTCGTCGGGCACCACCACGTGGCTCTTGCACTCCCAACCGTTTTCGGCGATCAGCGTCTCCAGCGCTGCGCCGGCCGTATCCTCCTTCATGCCGCGCGTATCCGAGCACGTGATAATGGCGAAGGTGATGTTCTGTTCCATCTTACAAACTCACTTCCTCGGAAACGTCGAGCAGGACGCACTGCACAAGCGAGCCGGCAGTGCGAGAGTCGAGGCCTTCCGGCAGGATGGCCATGCAGTTGCTGCGCTGGATGACTCCGAACAGGCCCGAGCTCTGGTTCTTGGCGGGCGCCACCACGTATTCGCCCTCATCGTTCTTGTACAGCGTGCCGCGCAGGAAGATGCGGCGCGGGTCCTTCTTCTTCACGTCGCGCGATAGCTTCGCCATCACCGACGGGCGCTCGAAATGCGCATACCCTTGCATCTTGCGCAGCGCGGGGCGGATGATCATCTCGAAGCCCACGTACGCCGCCGCCGGGTTGCCGGGCAGGCCGAACACGGGCGTACCGCGCACGATGCCGAACGTCTGGGCCTTGCCGGGACGAATGTTCACCGTGGTCATCAGCAGCTCGCCCAACTCGGACACCACGGGCTTGATGAAGTCGAAGTCGCCGTTCGACGCCCCGCCGCTGGTCACGACGAAGTCGTACGCGTCCGCCGCCGCGGACACCGCCGCCGCAAGCGCCTCCTTCGTATCCTCCACGATGGGCAGGATGACGGGTACCGCACCCGCTGCTTGCGCGCAGGCGGCAAGCGCGTAGCTGTTCGAGTTGCGGATCTTGCCGGGCGTGGGCACGACTGTGGGATCCACCAGCTCGGAGCCGATGGAGATGACGGCCACGCGCGGACGCCGATGCGTCGGCACCTCCACGATGCCGCATCCCGCGAGGAACCCGACGCCGGCCGAGCCGATGACCTCGCCCTTCGACACCACCGTCTCGCCCGCCTTCGCCTCTTCCCCGGCCTCGCGCACGTTGGAGCGCACGGCGGTGGGGGCGGAGAACGCCACGCGGCTGCCGGGCTTGCCGTCGCCGGTCACCACGTCGACGATCTCGTATTTCACCACGGAGTCTGCGTCGTCGGGCATGGGCGCGCCGGTCATGATGCGCACGCACTGCCCGGCCTCGATAGAGCCTTCAAACACGTCGCCCGCCGCGATCTCGGCCACGACGTCCAGTTCGACCGGCGCTTCCTGCGACGCCTCGGCAAGCTCGGCGGCCCGAACCGCGAACCCGTCCATCGCCGAATGGGCGAACGGCGAGATGTCGATATCGCTCTTCAAATCGGCGGCGGCCACGCGGCCGACCGCTTCCAACACGGGCACGGTTTCCACCGGCAGGGGCGCCGCATGGGACAACACGAGCGCACGGGCCTCTTCAAGTGAGATCATTTCTGGCATGGTTGCACATCCTTTTCCTTCGTGCGGCTCATTATAGCGCTTGCAGTATAGTGTTGCGCAGGAAGTTTGGCAGCATCGGCAGTCGTACGCGGGCTTCAAGGGGGGGCGCTCCACCCAATCGCCATGATCTGACGATAGCCCCTCGCCCCCAGGTTCGCGATAATGGAAGGACACCGAACCCTCGCACACAAGGAGACGCCCATGACCTCAGAAGAAACGCCCCTGTACCACCGCGTGAAAGCCCATCCCACCGCCCGCATCGCGCCGTCGGCTGGCATCGTGGGCGACGTGACCATCGGCCGCGACGCCAGCGTGTTCGCCGGCGTGCAGATCCGCGGCGACGACGCGCCCGTCGTCATCGGCGACGAGTCCAACTTGCAGGAGAACACGGTCGTCCACGTGGATTTCGACGTGCCCTGCATCGTGGGGCCGCATTGCACCGTAGGCCACGGCACCATCCTGCACGGGTGCGAGCTGGGCGAAAACGTGCTGGTGGGCATGGGCTCCATCGTGATGAACCGCGCGAAGATCGGCGCGAACAGCCTGATCGGGGCAGGATCGCTGGTGACAGAGGGCAAGGAGTTCCCGCCGGGCAGCCTCATCATGGGCACGCCGGCGCGCGTGAAGCGCGCGCTGACCGACGAGGAGATTGCGTCCATGTGCACCTTCCCCGCCGACGACTACGTGCGCCAAAGCGGCGAAATGCTGGAGCAGGGAGTGCTGGAGCACCCCGCCCCCGACATGGACATGCACCGGGGAGCGTAGGGCAAAGCCTTTTCCCGCTCATGAAGAAGGGCTGCCCAAAGGCAGCCCTTCTCGTTTCGCGAAGCTAAAGAGCCGTCAAGCTCTCGCAACCGTTAGCGGTTGATATTGTAAAAGGCGTTCATGCCGGCGTACTGGGCGGCGGTGTCCAACTCTTCCTCGATGCGGAGCAGCTGGTTGTACTTCGCCACGCGGTCGCTGCGGCAGGGCGCGCCCGTCTTGATCTGGCCGGTGTTGCAAGCGACGGCCAGGTCGGCGATGGTGGTGTCCTCGGTCTCGCCGGAGCGGTGGCTCATGACGCATGCATAGCCGGCCTGCTTCGCCATCTCAATGGCCTCCAGCGTCTCGGTCAGGCTGCCGATCTGGTTCACCTTGATGAGGATGGCGTTCGCGCAGCCCAGCTCGATACCCTTGGCCAGGCGCTTGGAGTTGGTGACGAACAGGTCGTCGCCCACCAGCTGCACGCGGTCGCCGATGCGGTCGGTCAGCTCTTTCCAGCCGTCCCAATCCTCTTCGGCCATACCGTCCTCGATGGAGACGATGGGGTACTTGTTCACGAGCGCTTCCCAATAGTCCACCATCTCGGCGCTGGTCAGCTCGCGGCCCTCGCCCGCCAGCACGTACTTCTTCTTATCGGCGTCGTAGAACTCGGTGGATGCCGGGTCCATGGCGAACATGATGTCCACGCCGGGCTTGTAACCGGCAGCCTCGCACGCCTTCGTCACGTACTCGAGCGGCTCTTCGTTCGTCTTGAAGTTGGGGGCGAAGCCACCCTCGTCACCCACGCCGCCGCCGAGGCCCGCGTCATGCAGCACCTTCTTCAGCGTGTGGTAGATCTCGGCGCACCAGCGCAGCGCCTCGGCGAACGTGCTCGCGCCCACCGGCATGATCATGAACTCCTGGAAGTCCACGTTGTTGTCAGCATGCACGCCGCCGTTGAGGATGTTCATCATGGGCGTGGGCAGCAGGTGCGCGTTCGCGCCGCCGACGTACTTGTACAGCGGCAGCTCAGCCGACTCGGCAGCAGCCTTGGCGCAGGCCAGCGACGCGCCAAGGATGGCGTTCGCGCCCAAGGCACCCTTGTTGTCGGTGCCGTCCACCTGCAGCATGATGTCGTCGATAAAGCGCTGATCGTCGGCCTCGACGCCGATGAGCGCCTCGGCGATCTCCTCGTTCACGTGGGCGACAGCATCCAGTGTGCCCTTGCCGAGATAGCGGCCCTTGTCGCAGTCGCGCAGCTCGACGGCCTCGAACGCGCCCGTCGAAGCGCCCGACGGCACCGCGGCACGGCCGAACGCGCCGTCTTCCAGCACCACTTCAACTTCCACGGTCGGGTTGCCGCGCGAGTCCAGAATCTCGCGACCGAACACATCGATGATGACGCTCATGCATGCCTCCTAGTAGGTTTTCCCGCTTTGCCGCATCGCCACGGCAAAGATGCACTTCGCGGTAATCATAGCACGTCGGAAGCGCAGCGTTCGTCCCTTTGGCCGTTTTCCCGCCATTGTCGACAAGCGGTCGAGAGGGCGAAACGCGAGCCCTACCTCTTCAACGCGCTAGCCCGATCACGAAGCCCAGAGAAGGTGCGCGGCGTACTCGTACGAGATGATGCCCCCCACCTCCGTCTCGCGCCAGCCTCGCTCGCCATGGGAGAACTCGGATAACGCCGACGTTGAAGCGAAGCCGTTGGCGAACGAGCATACCGCGTCGAGCAGGCTCAGGTCGGATGCAGAAAAACAGATGGGATCCTCCGCGCGTCCCGCAACGATCACCTGGCCGTCGCCCTGTTCGCGCAATGCGAGCGCCTCGTCGTCGACGAGACCGGCAACCAGCAGCTCGAACTGGTCGGGAACCGGACCGAACGGCGCCTTCGCATAGCGCAGACCCGTGAAACCTTCCCCGCCGTCGCGGTAGGCAGCGAAATCCAGATAGAACAGCACCTTGTTCAGCTTCGTGCGATACAGATCGTGAACATGCCGGGCAAGGTAGACCACCGTCTCGCGCATGCGATCCGAATCGAACGCGCGCATGCCCGTATCCAGCGTCTTTTCCTTCGCGATCTCGTCCAGCACGTTGAGCCGAACCACCGCGTAGTCGACCCGGAAGAGACCGCGCTTCCGCACCGTATCGCACGCTTTGGCGCGCTCTTCGTCAGAAAGCTTGCGCGCGCCCCGTTCCAGGCACTTCAGCAAGAAGCGCGGATCGCGCGCGTTGGCTAGCAGCTGCGCATGGGAATCGGAAGCGAGGCACCCCCGCTCGTACCGTTGCAAGCTGGCCACGCCGATGTCGAGAATCGCCGCGAGCACTCGCTGCGAGAACCCGTATTTCTTACGCAGCGCAACGATCTCCTCGGGCAGCATCAGCCCCATCTTTTCTTGGTACGCGTGGTAGAGCTTATGAAGACCCTTATCCACGATCGGCGCCCATCCGATAGATTCACCGCATTTCGGGCAAACGTAATGTTCGATATCGGCCTCGACCGTCACGCCTCGGACTTGCTCGACATGGTGCCGTATCTCGTATGTCGCGTCAACTTCCTCCCAGCATTCCGGGCAAAGCAGCGATTTCGTGCACGTCATGTCACGATGCCTTTCTATACGGATACGAAAGAGGTCGTTCCGCCTCATGGAACGAAACGCAGATCGATTTCACCGTTCCCTGAATAACGTAGATCGCAAATTTTATATATGTTTCGAATTGCGCCACATAGGCTCCGAACACCCATAGATCATGAGGGCGACCTTTGTCGTCAGATAGCGGCCCCTCGCAATAGTCTTCGACTTCAAGCCCTCGCATAATCCGGCGCACGTCACGATAGTCGAATTCCACCAACCTCATGAAAGCCCTCGTTTTGCTGGATGGATTGTATTCGCCAGCGACAAAGAAATCGCAGGCTTCAACCTGCCGCACCAGCGCCAACACCGCTTCGATCTTCCAGCGTTCTGCAACCGTCCCCATCGCTCACCCCGCATCACATCATTTGATGTGATCAGTATACCATGAAAGCATGCCGAATGACATCAAATGATGTGATAGCACTACTACAGCCACACGGCCAGACCGATGCACGCCAGCAAGCCCACCGCCAGCACGAGGCCGCTGCGCCCCGAGAACGCGCGCGGCGCAAGCGAGGTGCGTTCGACATCAGGGGCGCCGTAGCAGCGCGCGTCCATGGCGACAGCCAGCGAATCGGCACGCCGGAACAACCCGACAAACAGGGGAATCAGCACCGTCTGCCACGCGCGCAGCCGTTCCCACAGGCTGCCCTCGGCAAACGAAGCACCTCGCGCCCATTGGGCGTCGTGCACGCGACCGAACTCCTCGGCCGTCACCGGGATGAACCGCAGCGCCAACGAGAACACCATGGCGATGTCGTCGGTGGGAACGCCCAAACGCTTGAGCGGCCTCAGGAAGAAGCCCAACGCGTCGGTCAGCTCGGTGGAAGTCGTCGTGTACGTGACCGTAAGGCTGGCCACCACCAGCAGCACGATGCGCACCGCGAAGAAAAGGCCACGCGCAAGCCCTGCCGGCACCAGCCCGAACGACCCGATCAGCGCCACCGGCTCCCATGCGGCGAGCACTCCCGCCGACACATCGCCCAAGGCCGGCGGAGCCGCGCTCGCAGCCTGCCCCACGTCAAGCGAGAACCCGTTGAACAGCACGGTGAACGCCACGATCACGTACACCGGCACGAGCAAACCGAAGAACCGTCGCGCCGGAATGCGCGACGCCGTCGCCACCGTGACGAACAGCAAAGCGCACAGCCCCAAGCCCATCCAAGAACGCACCAAAAACAGCGTGACGGAATACGCCGCAAGCAGCACGATTTTCACGCGTGCGTCGCACGCGTGCACAGCAGAGGTTCCGGGGATGTACGAACTGACGTTGATACGCATGCTGGCAGTATGCCACAACGGCGTTTCCCGCGCGACGACCAGGGTGACAATTCCGCGCGATCAGCGCGCCGGCTCCCCCTTCGCCTGCCCGGGCCGCGGCCTGTCTTCCCGGTAGAGCGCAAGCAGCGCCAACCCCACGAGCGAGCAAATCCCCACCAGCAGAAACGCACCGCGAAAGCCTTCGTCGACCGTGCTCTGGAACGTGCTTTCTATGTCGCCTGCCCGATCGTCGATGGCGGCGAGGTACTGTTGCTCCGCCGCGTCGACGGCTTCGGCCGGCATGCCCGCCGAAGCAGCTTCCTGTTCGATCTCGGTTTTTGCCAGCGTCTTCACGTTCGCGACGATCGTGGTCACATCCGACCCCTTCATCAGCTGTTGAAGATCGTCGGGCAACCCAGCGCCATCGCCTCCCTGCGCTTGCCCGCTCGCTAGCTGCGCAATCGATTGCCCGCCCGGCGCATCGGGCAGAACGCCCATGATGCGATCGGGAATGGCCATGCCCGCATGCGCGATGAACGCAACCAGCACGGCAGGCGCGACCGCCGTGCCCACCGAGCGCACCAGCGACAGCGTCGCCAGCGCCGAGTTCGCCTCGCGCTCCTTCGTCTTCGCCAGCATCATGTAGTTGAGCGGCGTTCCAATCGTGAAGCCCATCCCGATGCCGATGGCCACGAGGCTGATGATGAGCGTCGCCATATTCGCGAACTGCGTGGCCACCAGCGCCAGGAACATCGCTCCCGCAGCCGAAGCCGCCAGCCCGAACGCGAGCACCGCCTTCACGCCGAAGCGATCGATGAGCTTGCCCGACACCGGCGCTCCCACCCCGGCGAACGCCGCCAGCACGATGACTACGTAGCCGCCGCTGCCCGAGGGCAGTTTCAGCACGTTCTCGGCGAACTGCGGGATGAAGATGATGCCCATCAGGATGACGCCGGTGATCACCGACAGCACCAACGTGATCACGATGTCGCGGTCGCGGAAGTACGACAGGTTGAGCACCGGGTCGGCCGCGCGGCGCTCGATCAGCACGAACACCGGAAGCAGCACGACGAACGCGAGCAAGAACGGCCACACGTCAGACGAGGTCGCAGATGCTCCCAGATCGAAGAAATCGAGGTTCTTCAGTCCGTACAGCAGCGACAACACCATCGCCACCAGCACTGCAATGCCCCACCCGTCGATGGGCTTCACCTGCTCGGCTCGCGTGTTCGGCAGCACGAACAGCCCCGCCACCACGATGAAGGCGCAGATGGGAACGTTCACGTAGAAGATGAACTGCCAGTTGGCCTGCCCGAACACCGATAGGATCAGGCTGCCGGCCGACGCTCCGAAGATGTTGGCAATGCCGTACACGCCGCCTACCAGACCCAACGCCAGCCCGCGCTTCTCGGGAGGAAACGTCGTGCCGAACTCGGCCGTGGCAACAGGCACGATGCCGCCTCCGCCCACCGCCTGCACGGCGCGCGCGGCTAACAGCATCCAAAAGCTCCCCACGTCCTGCGCCAACCCGCATAGAAGCGACCCGACACCGAACAGCAGGATGCTCGCAAGGTACACGTACTTGCGTCCCGAACGGTCCGCCAGCTTGCCCATCACCGGAATGGCGGCCGCGTAGGCAAGCGTATAGATGGTGATGATCCACACGCCCATCTGCTCGCCGATGCCCAGATCGCTCTGGATGACCGTGCGGGCAGGCGTGACGATGCCGGTATCGAGCGCCCCGATGAACAGGCCCAGCAGATACACGGCCGCAACAAGCGCGAACCCCTTGCCGCGTCCGCGCGAGGCGGACGAAGCAGATGAGGAAGAAGACGGAGCCATGGCACGACCTTTCAAGAGTGAATCAACCGGCAAGAAAAAGCCCGCGGCGCTGGCCACGGGCTTCGGAGGATGCCGGGCGCGCTCGTTTCCAAGTGCGCCCGGGGCGAGGACGAAAGCAGCGTAAGAGCGCTTTCGCCCTCGCCGCTGACGGTCGAGCGCGTGAGCGCCTAGCGGCCTTCGCGAATGTTCTCGACACCCTGCTTTACGTTGTCCTTGGCATCGACGGCGGCATCTTTGATAGCCTCGCCGGCCTTGCCGATGGACTCTTTGACGGACTCCATGAATCCTTCGCCCTTCTCATCCTTGCGCTGCTCGTGCTGCTGCGCGCGCATAGCGGCCGCGGGGTCGCCCGTGCGCTGCGCTTCCTCGTGCTCGCGCTTCGCGGCGGCATCCTCGGCCTTGCGCTCGTTCATGCCGGCCTTGGCCTCGTGGTAGGCATCCTTCATGTTGTTCTTCACGTCGTGGCCCATATCCTTCGCGCCGTTCTTCATATCGACGGACGCGTCGCCCGTCTTGTAAGCCCGATCAACCATGATAGTTCCTTTCAGATAGAGGTATCGTTTTCGTGCTACGCTTCGTCGGCTTCGCCGGTGGTCTTGATAAGCAGCTCTTCCGTCTCGGCTTCGGCGCGATCGAAATCGAACGCCGTAGCCGCCGCCTCCACGGATTCCTTCTCGTTGCCATCGCCGTCGACGGCCTCGACGTACTGCTCGGCCTCGCGCTTCACTTCGTTTTCGATGCGCTCGAGGTCTTCGGCCGCCTCCCGATTGAGCTCGTCGGCATCATCCTTGTCGATGCGGACGTCTTCCTTCGTGGTCGTGCCATCCATGTCGGCTCCTTTCCATTTGCACGGCGCGAAGCACCGCGCTTTGCGTGCTGAGTTCATACCCCGATTGTACTGAGGAAGCCCTGCGCGCACGACCACCGCAGCGCTACGGTACTGAAACGGCTGCGCGACAGCGCATGGATGAGACATTAACCCTGTCCCTTTGTCTCATTTTCATCCTCTGAAAAGCAGAACGGGGACCCGCAGGTCCCCGTTCGGAAAAGCAATCTGAAAAGAAAAGGCTACTTAGCAGCCTCTTCCTCCTTGGCATCGGCCGTCTCGACCTCGGCGGCTTCCGCGTTCTCGGCGGCAGCCTCTTCGGCCTTCTCGGCAACCTCGACGGCGGCTTCCTCGGCCTTGGCCTCGGCGGCCTCCTCCTTCGGAGCCTCCTCCGCAGCCTCGACCTTCTTCGGAGCGGCCTTCTTCGTCGCCTTCTTGGCAGCGGGCTTCGGCTCTTCCTTCTTCTTCACGGGCTCGGTCACGAGCTCCATGATAACCATGGGAGCGTTGTCGCCCTTGCGGTTGCCCAGCTTCATGATGCGGGTGTAGCCGCCCTGGCGGTCGGCGAACATGCCCTGCTCGACCTTCTCGAAGATCTCGCGCACGAGTTCTTTGTCGCCCAGAGCCGCGATGGCCAGACGACGGGAATGCAGGTCGCCCTTCTTGGCCCACGTGATGATCTTATCCACGTTCGGACGGATCTCCTTGGCGCGGGACTCGACCGTCTTGATACGGTCGTTCAGGAACAGGGCGTTCACCAAGCTCTTCTTCATGGCCTTGGTGTGGCTGAAGTCGGTGCCCAGCTTGCGGCCCTTGTAGTTGTGTCGCATGATTCGTATCTCCTATAGCTTCAAATTGAGGTCCATGGAAATGAGCTTGTCCTTCACTTCTTCAATGGACTTCGCACCAAAGTTTCTGATGTTCAGCAGGTCGTTTTCGGAGAACTCAACGAGCTGGCGCACCGAGTGGATTCCGGCACGCTTCAGGCAGTTGTACGAGCGGACGGACAGGTCGAGATCCTCGATCTGCTTGTCCAGCTCGGCGTTGGACTCCTGGCCCTCCGGCGCGAAGATGGACGGGATTTCGCCCTCCTCCTCGTCGACAACGTCGGACAGGCTCAAAAACGCGCCCATGTACTGGTTGATGATGTTGGACGCGCGGCACACGGCCTCGGTGGGCGTGATGCTGCCGTCAGTCTCAACTTCCAGCACGAGCTTGTCGTAGTCGGTGCGCTGACCCACGCGGGTGTCGGTGACGTTGAGCGTGCAGCGGCGAACCGGCGAGAACAGCGAGTCCACATGGATGACCCCGATGGGATCCTCCGTGCGCTTGTTGCGCTCGGCCGACACGTAACCGCGGCCCACGCCGATGCGAACCGTCATGTCCAGCTGACCGCCGTCGGCGACCGTAGCGATGACGTGCTCCGGGTTGACCAGCGTGAACTCGGTGGGAATGTCGAGATCGGCACCCGTCACCGTGCAAGGACCCTCCGCCGACACATGCGCCGTGGCTTCCTCGATATCATCGTTCAGTGCGGAGAACACAAGACCCTTGACATTCAGGACGATATCGGTGATATCCTCGATGACGCCTTCGGCCGTCGTGAACTCATGCTGCACACCCTCGATCTGGATGGCGGTGGCTTTCGCACCATCCAGCGAGGAGAGCAGAACGCGGCGCATGCAGTTGCCCAGCGTGTAGCCGTAGCCACGCTCGAGCGGCTCGACTATGAAACGTGCGACAGTGTCGTTGACTTCTTCCGTTGTTACCGTAGGCCTCATGAACTCTGTCATGTGGGATAAGCCTCCTTACTATGCCGCGATTATTTCGAGTAAAGTTCGACGATGAGCTGCTCGCGAATGTCCAGATCGATTTGATCGCGCTGCGGAAGAGCAAGTACACTACCCTGAAGTTTCTCGATGTCCACCTCGAGCCATGCGGGCACCTGAACACGCTCGTTGGAGATGAGCGCGCTCTTGATGACCAGCAGGTCGGCAGCCTTCGGAGCGACGGCCACGAGGTCGCCCGGCTTGACGCGGAACGACGGGATGTCGACGCGACGGCCGTTCACGGTGATATGGCCGTGACGCACCTGCTGACGAGCCTCGGCGCGAGACTTCGCGAAACCGAGACGGTACACGACGTTGTCGAGACGGCTCTCCAGGATACGCAGCAGGTTCTCGCCCGTCACGCCCTTCTGGCGGTTAGCCATATCGTAGTAATGACGGAACTGCTTCTCCAGGACGCCGTAGATGCGCTTGGTCTTCTGCTTCTCGCGCAGCTGGTTGCGATATTCGCTTTCCTTGATGCGCTTCTTGCCGGCCTCGCCCGGCGCGTAGTTGCGGCGCTCGATCGCGCACTTCTCCGTGTAGCAGCGATCGCCCTTAAGGAAAAGCTTCGCCCCTTCACGACGGCACAGACGGCAGTCCGCTCCAGTATAACGAGCCATAATTCTTAGATCCTTTCAGTTACACGCGACGACGCTTGCGCGGACGGCAACCGTTGTGCGGAATGGGTGTGCAATCCTGGATGCTGGCGATCTCGAGGCCGGCGGCCTGCAGAGAGCGGATGGCCGTTTCGCGACCCGAGCCCGGGCCCTTCACGAACACGGAAACCTTGCGCAGGCCATGCTCCATAGCCGTCTTCGCAGCGGCCTCGGCGGCCATCTGCGCAGCGAACGGCGTGGACTTGCGCGAACCCTTGAAACCGACCGTGCCGGCGGACTGCCAGGAGATCACATTGCCCTGAGGATCAGTGATGCTCACGATCGTGTTGTTGAACGTAGACTTAATATGCGCAGCGCCGACGGCGATGTTCTTACGCTCGGAGCGCTTGATGCGCGTGCGCACGTTTTTCTTAGCTGCCACTTGAGACTACCTCACTTTTTCTTTCCGCCGATTTGCTTACGAGGACCCTTGCGCGTGCGCGCATTCGTGTGCGTGCGCTGTCCGCGAACGGGCAGGCCGCGACGATGACGGAGTCCACGATAGCAGCCGATCTCCATGAGGCGCTTGACGTTCTGGGAAACCTCGCGGTGCAGGTCGCCCTCCACCTTGATGTTCGCCTGAATGTAGTCGCGCAGCTTGGTAAGGTCATCCTCCGTGAGGTCCTTCACGCGGACGCTGGGATCGACGCCGGTTTCAGCGAGGATCTTCTTGGAGGTCGTCAGACCGATGCCGTAGATGTAGGTCAAGCCGACTTCAATGCGCTTGTCGCGAGGAAGGTCGACACCAACAAGACGTGCCATAGGTTATATCTCCTCTTTCTTCCTAGCCCTGACGCTGCTTATGGCGGGGGTTCTCGCAAATGACGAGCACCTTGCCATGGCGTCGGATGATTTTGCACTTGTCGCACATTTTCTTGACCGAAGGACGTACCTTCATAATCATTTCCTTTCGGTTAATGCGTTCTCGTATCTATATGTCACACCCAGCCGCTGGTGATAGCTTTCCTCTTTTTGCTGCTTGCGCAAGGCGCGCAAGCCCCTCTTCGCACACAAATTCTGCACAGGTTGACACGACCTGCACGCTTTTACGGTGCTATTTGAACCGGTACGTGATGCGTCCGCGGTTCAAGTCGTAGACGGACAGCTCGACCGTCACCTTGTCTCCCGGCAGGATCTTGATGTAATGCATACGCATCTTGCCAGAAATATGGGCCAATATCTTGTGCCCGTTTTCGAGCTCCACCCTAAACATAGCGTTTGGCAGCGCTTCGAGGACGGTCCCCTCGAGCTCGATAACATCTTCTTTGGTCAAAAGTGCTCCTTTAAGCATATCGTCGTTAAGCAGCAACCATAGATGATACCAAAAGTATTCGGTTATGTACACGAGAATTTGAGGACGCAGAATTCCAACAAACCTTCTGGTCCGAATGCTACCTGCTTGCCAGGCGTGCGGTCGTGCCGCGCAGCCCGCGTCTCAGAAACGGGGCCGCCAGGTATTCGCGCGAAGCGCAGCCGCCTTGTCGGCTTCGACGCAGATCGTGCGCACTGAGGCGCCCGCGTCTTCGGTATCGTTCTATTCTAGGCTATTACGCCGAAGGGTCAAGAGCGATTTTGGTCGGAGTTGGAAAGGTTGCCTTCCTGTTCCTCCAGCAACGAAGCCAGCTTGCGGTACGATACGATGGCTACGACGGAGTTCGCCAGCGCCTTGACCACGTTGAACGGCAGCAATGCCGGCAACACCAGCGAAGCAACCTGTTCGTAGGTGGCGCCCATGTACAGCGGCGTGACCACGAAGTTCAGGCAAATGGAAACCGCCGAGGACACCACCACGCCGGCAGCGCATCCCAGCACGGCGTGCATCAGGCACGGTTTCCGACGGTACACGGTCCCCACCACAAGGATAAGCGACACGGTGGCCATAATGTTCATGAACGCGCCGAGCGGATCGGTGACGAGGTGCGGTATCCATGACGTCACGGCCACGGCCACGCCGATCCAAGATCCGTACAAGATCGTAGCCAGCAGCGAGACGATGCCCGATGGATCGTACTTCAACCATTCGGCCCCGGGCACCACCGGCAGCTCGACGAAGCTGAGCACCATAGCCATGAGGATGAGCAGCACGATGGCGGCGACTTGCTTCGGCGAACGCTCCTGCCATCCGTAGGGCAAACTCTCCGCGACCATAACACCTCCTTAGTTCGCACATTATACGCTGCGAGCCACTTTGCGACCTTGCGGTCAAGCGACAAAACGAGCCGGCTGGAAAACAACCGGCTCGCTTGGGGACAAATACGATAGGCGAAACGCTCGCCTACGCCGTCTTAGCAGCCGCAACGGCGGTGTCGACGTAGCCGGCGGTATCGACGAGCGTGGCGCCCGAAACCGCGTCCGGGCCCTTCGCCTTCACGTCGGCGATCTTCTGTCCGGCCACAAAGGACTCGATAGCCGACATGGATTCGATCCACGGCGTAGTGGACTGGGCCTTTTCCTTCATGCTGGCGCTGTACATATCGGAGTTCACCGACTTGGACATGAGCGCCTTGCCCTCGGCGTACCCTTCGGCGAAGGCGGCGTCCGAATTGGGCACGGGCACCAGGCCGGCAGACGAAGCGTCGGCGAACTGGAACTCGTCGATGCTCGAAGCAACCAACACGTCCCCCTGCACAAGGGAAACGGCTTCCGCGAACGCCTTGTCACCGTGAGCAGCCGCGGTGGCGCATCCCATCTTGAGGTCGGAACCGTCGCCGGCATACGCACCCGTCGTGGTGATGTCGTCGCTCCCGGCGACCTCGGACACGAGCTTCAGATAGTTGGGCGCGTCCACGAGGGTGGCTCCCGTCACGGCATCGAGGCTCGTCTTCGTCAGATCGGAGGCCTTCTTGCCCACGCAGTACGCCTCTATCGCCTTCATCGACGTCAACCACGGCGTGGTGGACTGGGCTTTCTCCTTCATGCTGGCCGAATAGGCATCGTTGTTCACCGTCTTCGACATGAGCACCTTGCCCTCGGCGTACCCGTCCGCAAATCCAGCGTCGGAGTTCGGCACGGGCGTGATGCCCGCCGAATCAGCAGGCATGAACTGATAGTCATCCACGCTGGCGGCGAGGATGGTACCGTCTTGGGCCGTGGCGACAACCACGCTCGTAAAGCACTTGTCTCCGTGAGCGGCGCCGTAGCCGCGATGCAAGGTCGCAGTTTTGGCAGCGGTGTCGGGCGCGGTTGCAACTGCAGAATCAGCTTTCGCTGCAGCATCGCCGCCTGCGCACGAGCTGAGCGTAGCAGCACCGGCCGCGCCCAATGCGACCACGATGCTTCCCTTAAGAAAATCACGCCGCGAGACGTTCGTTTCCATAATGGCCTCCCTTGAATTCCCTCTAGACAACGGGGCAAACCATACGGATCAACACGAAGCAAATCCATCGTCAAAACGCAGGAAATTGCATTCCGTCCGAGATTGCGCTTCTAAACGAAAAGGGGGAGAAGCCCTAAACGCCCTTGTCGGGCCCGTCGCCTTCATCATCGAGCAACTTGAACAGCTCCTCGCGCGACGAGACCCCGAGCTTGCGGTAGATGTTCTTGCGGTGGCTTCGCACCGTGGATTCCGCCACCGTCAACTCATCGGCGACGAAGCTTGACGTGTGGCCGCGACCCAGCAGAAGCAGTATTTCGGCCTCGCGCGCAGTCAGGCGGTACTCGTCGGACAGATCGGCGCAACGACGGTTGTAGCCCTCCTGAGCTCCGAGCGCGTTCGACTCTACGGCATCGATGCCCTCGAGCATAACGCGCCACAATCGCGAGCTGGGAGTGACCATGAGCGCGATCGCCATCACCACGAACAGCACGATCAGCACCTGGTACTGGCATGCAGCTAGCACGCCCGTGTTCATGTTGGCGTCCGACAGCAGGCACACCAGGCACCCGACGATGATCATGATGCCTCCGGCCGGCAGAGCGAGCGAGCGCATGCGACCCGCCATCGCTACCAGCATCGCCGACATCACGAGCGCATAGATGGCGCAGAACGAGAGAGAGCCAACCGCCATCACCGAGCGTTGCAACGGAGGTTCGACGAACGCCGTGGCCGCGAACACCGCGAAGGCCACCAGCGGCAGGAAGAAACGGTACGAGAAGTTGATGAGCGCCTGATCGGTCTTCATGCGAATGAGGGGCACCATGACCGCCACGGCCAGCACGCCCGCCAAAGCCAGCGGAGCGACACCCCAATCCATGGTTCGCACCAGGCTATTGTCAGCCACGAACAGCAACAGCATGGCGAACGGCATAACGGCGAAGAACAGCGCGCGAGCGAGTGGGGTTTTGAAATCACCCGTCCCCTCCACCACCGACACATCGAGGTGCCCGAACACGTCCCGCCAGTTCACCCCTGCCTGCGCCGAACGCTCGTCCTCTCCCTCTGAGCGGAAGAACAACCGCGCGCACCCTACGACGGACAGCGCCGCCGCCACGGTGAGCACCGTCCGGGCAGGCGTCGCGCCCAGCATGGGCAGCAGCGACGCGCTTGCGAACAGGACGCAGCCGGCGACCCACGCCACAACGAGCGCGCGCCTGAACTCGAGCACATGCAGCCGGCTCATCCACACCAGGCACATCACGGCAGCGCCGAAACCCATCATGAGACCGCTGCCCGCTTCCACGACGGAGCCGTCGAGCGCGCCGAAGCTCCACAGGTCAAGCAGGCCGTAGCCGATCGCATAGCACGCCAACGCCAGCAGCATGATAGTGCGGCTCACACGCGCATGCGCCGTTTTCAGCAGGCAGATGAACAAAAACGCGAGCGCCGTGAACATGGCCGCCAGCGACAACGCGGCCGAAAACGACACCGAAGGCAGAAACGACCAGGAAACGGCAACCGACGACGTCATGCCGCGCCACTGCTCCAGCACGGGGAGGAACAACGGCACGCTCATGCAGAATGCGAAAAAGGAAAGCGTGTCAAGCAGGTCGAACCGTTTGATAATGCCTCGTTTTTCGAGTCGTATCATGTTCCTTCTCTCCACCGTCCGCACGTCCCGATCGCCCGCTGCGCCGCTCATGCACACTGCCCTCCCTCAAACGCCCGTAGAAAGTATACTGTCTTAGTAGCGTATTTGCGAATGTAATGTACTTGGAGGCAATGGCATGGTTTCTCGGAATTTCTTCCGCTTCAACACCACGAACATCATCAGCGCAGAAACCGACAACGAGGACATCCTCGACGAAGCGGTGGAATGGTGCGACCGCTACGAGCTGCTGTTCTCGCGCGTAGACCCTGCAAGCGAGCTGTTCCGGCTGAACAGCGCCGAGGGGCGCCCCACCGCGGTGGATGCCGAGCTAGCCGCGTTCATCGAGACGGCGCTGTCGTACTGCCGCGAAGTCGACGGGTTATTCGACGTGACTATGGGAAGCGCCACGCAGCTGTGGAACTTCAAGGATTGCATGATTCCCGCGCGCGATGACGTGGCCGCGGCGCTGCGGCACGTGGATTATCGCGGCGTCATCGTGAACGATGCCGTCGTGACGCTGCGCGACCCGCTGGCCTGCGTCGATTTGGGCGGCATCGCGAAAGGCTACATCGCCGACGGCATCCTCGCGCTGCTGCGCGAACGCGGCGTGGAACACGCGCTGGTCAACCTCGGCGGCAACGTGGCCGTCATGGGCGGCAAGCCCGATGGAGCACCGTGGCGCGTGGGCGTCCGCCGTCCCCTTCCCTCCAGCTCGATGCCGCTGCTTGATTCGTTCGCCGTCCTGGCCCTGCGCGATGGCTCGGCCGTGACAAGCGGCATCTACGAGCGCGCCTTCGAGCAGGACGGGAAACTGTACCACCATATCCTTGACCCGCGCACGGGCTTCCCCGCCGAAACCGACCTGCTGAGCGCCACGGTGGTCGCGCAGAGCTCGCTCGATGCCGACGGGTACACCACCGCGCTTATCATGATGGGAGCCGATCGCGCACTTGCGTTCGCCGAGCAGCATCCGGCGCTCGAAGCCGTGCTAGTCACCACCGAGGGCGATGTGCTGGCCACCTCCGGCATCGGTGATCGCGTACTGTTCGAGCTGCTGGGATAGCAAAACACGGCACGCATGCGAAAAGCGCGCAAAGTGGCTGGGCCACCAGGATTCGAACCTGGATAGCTGGTACCAAAAACCAGAGTCCTGCCGTTGGACGATGGCCCAGTCTGAAACAGAAGCGCCCGCGATGCGGCGCGCTAAGAACAATCGCATGCCGAGCAAACAAAAATGGTGGGCCGTGAGGGAGTCGAACCCGCGACCTTGGGATTAAAAGTCCCCTGCTCTACCAGCTGAGCTAACGGCCCACGTTCGCAGCAATGCGCGAGTACTCATTTTAGCTGGGCGGGCAAGGCGGGTCAATGATTATGTTGACGAACACCAGTCATACATCTAACCGCACGCAATACCGTCTATCCATTGCCACCATACCGTTATTCAAACCGAAACAATTCGTACTACAATCGAAGAGGAACCGAACGCCCACCCCTCTGTAGAAAGGCCGTGATGCCTCATGTGGTGCTCCAAGGTCCTGGTTGCCTACGACGGCTCCGCTCCCTCCGCCAAAGCGCTCCATCTAGCGCGTTCCATCGGCGCGCAGGACGAGAGCGTCGAGCTCGTGTTCGCCCATGTGGTGAAGCTGTACGGCCTGGGCACCGGCGCCGAAACCGTGCTGCTCGACGAGGCGAAGAAGGTGCTGGTCGAAATGGAGCAGCTTGCAGACGAAGTGCCGAACAAGGCGCACGCCCACCTGCTGAAGGGCAGCTCGCCGGCCGATCTCCTGCTGAAATGCGCGCAAGACGAGGGCTGCGACCTCATCGTCATGGGCAGCCGCGGCCAGGGCGGCGTCAAAGGCTTCCTTGGCAGCGTCAGCTACGCCGTGGTGCAGGGATCGCCTATCGCCGTGCTCATCGCGAAGGACGCTCCCGCCGCAGCGACGAAAGCCGGGGCGACCGATTAGCATGCCTGCAATTGCACGAGAAAAGCTCTGGACGAGAGATTTCGTATTCGGAACCGCCGTGAACTTCCTGATCATGGTGAACTACTACGGGCTCATGGTGGTCGTAGCCGACTACGCCATGAAAACCTACGATGCGCCCGCAGCCACCGCCGGCCTCGCGGCCAGTATCTTCGTCATCGGCGCGCTGATAGCCCGCCTCTTCAGCGGGCGCATCATGGATCGCGTCGGTCGCAAGCGCTTGCTTATCATCGGTGCCGTGCTCGAAGTGGCGTTCTCGGCGCTTTACCTTACCGGCCTGGGATTATGGCTGCTGTTCGCGCTGCGCCTGCTGCACGGCATCGCGTTCGGCACGTGTTCCACCGCCATCGGCACCATCGTCACGGCTCTTGTGCCGGACAACCGCAAAGGCGAAGGCGTGGGCTACTATATGCTGTCCGTCACCCTCGGCGCGGCAATCGGGCCGTTTCTGGGCATGTTTCTCACGCAGAACGCCGGATTCCAAACGTTGTTCCTCGTAGCCGCCGCCGTAGCTCTGGCTTGCTTGCTAGCCGCCACGCAGCTGCGCGTGCCGAAAAACCCTGTATCGGCCGAAACCGTGGCCCGGAAGGCGAGCGACATCGCCCGCGACGAACGCATCGAGCAGGCGGGCGGGTTCCGCGTGCCTCGTCCGAGCCTGACGAACTACCTGGAATCCAGCGTGATCCCCATCGGCGCCGTATGCGCGCTGCTGTTCTTCTGCTATTCCAGCCTGCTTGCGTTCCTCACGCCGTTCGCGGCCGAAAACGGGCTCGAAACGCCCGCGAGCTTCTTCTTCGTCGTGTACGCCATCGCCACGTTCGTCACACGGCCGTTCACCGGCAAGCTGTTCGACCGCAAAGGCGACCGCGTGGTCATGGTGCCCGCGTTCATCGCCTTCATCGTCGGCATGGGACTGCTGGCCACCGTCTACCAGCCGACGGCCATGCTGATCGCGGCAGCGTTGCTGGGCTTCGGCGTAGGGACGGTTCAGGCAAGCGGCCTGGCTCTGGCGGTGCGCCTCGCCCCCGACGATCGACTGAGCTTGGCGAACTCCACGTTCTACATCTTGCTGGACATCGGCGTGGGCGTGGGCCCGCTGCTTTTAGGCATCGTGCAGCCGCTGTGGGGCTATCGCGGCCTGTTCGAGGCCATGTCGCTAGTCGCCATCGTGGCGCTGGCAGCCTACCTGCTAGTGAGCCGCAAGAAAGGCACCATGCGCCGCAAGCTCGAAGAAGCGGAGAAACGGTAGGGCGACGGATCGTTCAGCGGCCATTTCAACGAGCGACCGTCCGCCACGATCGCCCCTCCAAGCTCTTCCGAACCCCTTCAAACCACGGAGGCTCCGTCGCACACGACGGAGCCTCCGTTTGCATTTGGAATCTGGAGAGGATTACCCCTCGGCAGGCTGGAACGTATCTTTATCGGGCGCGAAGGACTGCATGGCCTCAATGGTGCGGGCGAACAGCTCGTCCAGCTCCCAGCCCAGCATTTCGGCGCCGGAGCGGATGACGTCGCGGCTGACACCGGCGGCGAAGCGCTTGTCCTTGAACTTCTTCTTCAGCGACTTCACTTCGAAATCCATGACGCTCTTCGAGGGGCGCATCACTACCGCCGCGCCGATGAGACCGGTCAGTTCTTCGGAGGCGAACAGGATCTTCTCCATCTGCAGCTCGGGCTTCGGCAGCTCCGGGTTGAAGTCGGAGGTGTGGCTCTGGATGGCGCGGATGAGCTCGGGCGAGCCGCCAGCGGCTTCGATGAGCGGCGCCGCGTAGATGGTGTGCAGCTCGGGCTCGTCGTCGTGCTCTTCCCAGTCGAGATCGTGCAGCAGCCCGACGATACCCCAGAACTCCTCGTTCTCAGGATCGAACTCGCGCGCGAAATAACGCATGGTCTGCTCAACCGTCTCGCCGTGCTCGATGTGGAACGGATCCTTGTTGTGCTCCTGCAAAAGCGCGAACGCTTCGTCGCGCGTCAGGCCGGCCTCGAGTGTCGCCATGATGCTCTCCTTCTCGTCTTCGATTGGATGCTCTTCGCTATGCTACCCCATAGGGCGCGCGAAGTCAGCATGGCAATCCGTTCGAACGCACGCCTAGAACACGATGCCGAGCGCGTTCGCCAACAAACCCCAGATGACGCCCATCGCGTACAGCGCCACGATGATGGCGATATTCTCTTTCAGATGGCGGTTCGTGCGAACCAACACCAGCAGGCCCACGCCCGCCGACACGAGCAAACCGGCCAACATGGCGCCCGAGCCCAGCACGCCTTCCACGTACAGCTGCGCGATGACGATGCTGGCCGCGCAGTTCGGCACGAGACCAACCAACGCCGAGCCGAACACCGACAGCGCCGGGTTCGCGCCGAGGAACTCGGCCAGCACGTCCTCGCCCACTACGGCAAGCAGGCCGTTCAGCGCTAGCGTGATGAGGAAGATGAACAGGGTCACCTGCAACGTATGTTTGAGCGCGCTTCTCAGGATTCCGCCTTCGCCGTCGTGGCAATGGCAATGCTCCTGCTCACATAAGTCGTGAATATGCAGCGGCATGTCGATGCGGCGCGCGATGCGAAGGCCGGCATCCACGAGGAAGCCCATGATCATGCCGATGATGATCTTCGCGCCGATGATTTTGAAAATGACGTCGGGCGGCACCTGCTCGGCGATGAAGATGGGCAGCATCTCGTCCGACGTAGAGAGGAACACCGCGAACAGCGTTCCCAACGTGATGACGCGCCCAGCCCACAGCGTCGCGGCAGCCGCGGAGAAGCCGCACTGGGGCACTACGCCAACGACGGCACCGATGAACGGCCCTGCCGCGCCGGCGCGCTGAATGGCAGCCTCGGCCTTCCCACCCGTCTTATGCTCAAGCCACTCCATGGCCAGATACGTGACGAACAGAAACGGAATGATGTAAAGCGTGTCCTTGATCGCGTCTGCCAGCACGTCAAACGCTATATGCATGATTTCTTCCATAACAACGTATTGTAATCCAATCAAGGTTCTGTAACAGCATCGTCGCCGAACGGTCACCAAGAGACCCACGCCCCCAGAACGCGCGAAGGCCCCGCCTCCCGAGGGGGGCGGGGCCTTCGCATGCCGAAACGCCCTCCGCGAGCGCG
>OKWK01000124.1_pt1 | contig 90840 bp, 105 predicted proteins | sample 1607181 | NCBI WGS metagenome assembly OKWK01 (sample SAMN07501053, study PRJEB24779) | human gut metagenome | isolation source: stool | host: human infant | place: USA: Pittsburgh, PA
TTCTAATCTTTCAGTGTTAGTTACAAATAAGTCATCTCCAACTAATTGAACCTTCTTACCTAATCTTTCAGTAAGTAGCTTCCATCCTTCCCAATCTTCTTCTGCCATACCATCTTCAATTGAGATTATTGGATACTTGTTAACCCAAGCTTCTAAGAAGTCTACCATTTCTTCAGCAGTTAAAGTTTTACCTTCATGCTCTAATACATACTTACCATCTTTATAATATTCTGAAGATGCAGCATCTATAGCTATGAACATATCCTCTCCTGCCTTGTATCCAGCCTTAGTTATAGCTTCTATAATTACTTCAATAGCTTCTTCGTTTGACTTAAGGTTTGGAGCAAATCCACCTTCATCTCCAATAGCTGTTGAATATCCCTTATCATGTAATGTTTTCTTTAAAGTGTGGTATACTGTAGCACACATTCTCATAGCATCTGAGAAAGTTTTAGCCCCTACTGGCATAACCATGAATTCTTGTAAGTCAACTGAGTTATCGGCATGTGATCCACCATTTATGATATTCATCATTGGCACTGGTAAAGTCTTAGCATTAACTCCTCCAATATACTTGTAAAGAGGTAATCCTAATGAGTTAGCAGCTGCTTGTGCACATGCTAAAGATACACCTAAGATAGCATTAGCACCAAGCTTTCCTTTGTTTGGTGTACCATCTAATTCAATCATAGTTTTATCGATATATGTTTGGTCAAATACGTTACAACCTATTAATTCTTCTGCAATTATATCATTAACGTTTTTAACAGCATTTTCTACGCTCTTTCCTAGATAGTTATCTTTGTCACCATCTCTTAATTCTACAGCTTCGTATATACCTGTCGATGCTCCTGAAGGTACAGCTGCTCTTCCTACTGTTCCGTCTTCTAAATAAACTTCAACCTCTACAGTAGGGAAACATCTAGAGTCTAGAATTTGTCTTCCAACTATGTCGATTATTTCTACATAAGTTTTCATAAATATCACTCCTTAAATCTATATAAATAAAAATTTAGCTATTTTACAAAAGAGACCTACACATAGTGTATAGGTCTCCAACTATTGATAATTATGCAGTACAATTTGTATAATTCACGATGTATTCAATTAATTCAATGTAGTGTGTAAGTACATTGATAAAAATATTGTACTTTTCCATAATTGTAATTACTAATCACTATTGATTATTCTTCTCACCTAGATAATACTATTACATAAATATTTTGTCAATACTTTTATTTAAGTACCAACTGTATATACTTTCTACTACAGTATATCCTTCAAGCTATATTATCTTACTAATCAAGTAAATATTCTTCAAATCTAGTTATATTGTTCTTTTTCCCTATTACTACTATTAGGTCACCAGACTTTAATATATAATCTGGTGATATTTCTAATATGGTTCCACCCCCTCCTTCAATAGCAATAATATTAAGCTTGTACTTTTTTCGTATGTTTGACTCCCTTATTTGAATTCCATCAAGTTTTTTAGGAACCTCCATTTCATAAATATTTATATCATCATTAAGCTCTATAAAATCTAAAGCCTTTGAATATAAAAGTCTATTTGCAACTCTTATAGCCATATCATTTTCTGGGTATACCACTTCTGCTCCAATCTTTGTTAGCACAGAGCCATGGTCAAAACTTACTGCCTTTGCTATAACTCTTGGAATTCCCATATTGATTAAATTTAAAGCTGTAAGGATGCTAGCATCCATTTTTTCACCAATACATACAACTGCTGTTTCACAGTTTTGTATTCCTGTTTCCTCTAATGTTTCTCTATCTAGTATTTCTACCACAAAAGCATTGCTTGTATATTGCCTTATTTGTTTAATTTTGCTCTCATCACTATCTATAACTAATACTTCCTTTCCAGCTTCTATCAAGGTTTTTGCTAGAGCAAATCCAAACCTCCCAAGACCAATTATTCCATACTCCATAGATTTATTTTCTTTAAACATAAAATCCTCCTATCCAATAATTACAGACTCTTCTGAATAACGTGCTTCTGGAAGCTTCTTTTGATACCAAATTGTTGCCATGGTAATAGGTCCAAGCCTTCCAATAAACATAATTAATACAATAACAAATTTACTTAATGAGGCAAGATGTGGAGTTATACCAGTAGATAATCCTACAGTTCCAAAGGCACTTGTAACCTCAAATAGTAATTGCATAAATGAACTTTGCGGCTCTAAAATACATAAGATAAAGGTTCCTATAATAACTACCAAGAAAGCTAGAATCATAAGATTAAAAGCCTTCCATATTACACTTACAGGAAATTTCCTTTTAAATGCCCCAGAGTGTTTATTAGTAGAGTTAGCATATAAGCTCTTAGCTATAATAAATGCTGTAGTAGTTTTTACACCACCACCTGTTGATCCAGGTGATGCTCCTATAAACATCAAGATTACCAATGTAAATAACCCTGCATTTGTAAAGGTACCTAAGTTATATGTACTAAATCCTGCTGTCCTAGCTGAAGTACTAAAAAAGAAAGCTCCAAGCCAAGATATATTTTCTGTCATCTTTAAAAGAATAGTACCAACTATAAGTAATAAAGTAGTCATTAACAATACAATCTTTGTATGAAGACAAAACTTCTTAAAAGATTTTTTTTCAAATATTTCTTTTATTACTAAAAAACCTAATCCACCAAAGATAATAAGAAAACATGTTGTTAAATTTAAAAGAACATTACTTTGATATGGTATAAGATTTTGTAATCCCCCTAAAATATCAAATCCAGAATTATTAAATGCAGCTATGGAGTGAAAAACACTTATTCCTAAAGCCTTTAATGGTTCATAATCCTGTGAAAATACAATGTAACTAAGTATTACTCCTACTAATTCAAATAGTAAAGTCATTAAAAGTACTGCTTTAACTATTTTTACTAATCCCTTCATGCTCTCTAAATTCATAGCTTCTTTAATTATTTTACGTCCTTTAATACTTATCTTCTTACCTGCTAGAAGTATAAACCCAACCCCTACTGAAGTAACTCCAAGACCACCAACTTGAATAAGCATGGCTACTACAGTTCGTCCAAAAACATTAAAGGTATCTGCTGTATCAACAGCTATTAATCCTGTTACACATACAGCACTGGTAGAAGTAAATAATGCATCTATAAAGGATATTTTTACTCCTTCATTCAGAGAAATTGGTAACATTAATAATATGGTTCCCATGATTATAACTAGTGCAAATCCTAATACAATTAATCTGCCTGGACTAATCTTTTTTATCAGCGGCATATGATACACTCTCCTCAGCAATAATAAATATACTTAAAATATTTAGTGCTATTATATATCCCATTTGTTTCAATAAATAAAATTTAATGTTAATTATTAGTTAATTTTTTTTGAATTCTCTTTATATGTTTTTGTAAAAATAGGATACTAGAGTTAGTCCTTATTTATATTAGATTTTCTATTAAAAAGAATGCATAAAAAGGAGGTAACTTATATGCTAGGACCACAAGATAAGGTGGGTAATATTAATAATATTTACTTTAGTAACCATTGTGATAATAGTTCAAACTCTGTAAGTGAAGTATACGAATATATATCTGATATTTACAAAGACCTTAACTTAAGCGGAGTTACTTTATGGACATATGACAATACTGCTAAACGTCTAAAAAAGGAATATGCATTGGGAATTTCAGAACTTACCCCACAAAATATTTGTATAAACTTAGATTATAATATAAAAAATACACTTTTAGATTGTAATATTATTAATACTACCCACAAGTTATTAGGCTATTATCTATGGAAGGATTATTATATTTTTGAAGACCCTTATTATAAGAAACTATTTAAAGATGAGTATGTAAATGTTTACCCATTAATATCTGATTCTAAGATTTTAGGTCTAGTAACTATTTATTTTACAGCAGGTAACTTTAACTCTACTGTTAACAAATACATAACTAACATAATTAAAAGAATTAAATTATCATTTGATAATTCATATTTAGCACATTCACTAAAAAAAGAATTAGAATCAAAAGAAGAAATAGAAAATGAATTTAAATATCTTTTAGATATATCTACAGATTTATATATAATAACTAATGCTGATGGCATTATAAAAAAGGTTAGTAATGGCTTTTCAACCATTTTAGGATGGTTATTTAAAGATGTAGAAAATAGTAAATTAACTTCTTTATTAAGCCCATTTTATAAAAATACTGTCCCATCTGTTAGTGAAATGAAAGAAAAATGCAGTGACACCCATATTTACTGCAATATATTGGCAAAGGATGGTAGTACAAGATTAATAGAACTTAGTTATTCCTATGATAAGAATACTGAACAAATTTATATAATAGGAAAAAATATGGATGAATTATTAACTTTACAAAACAGAATAAACTTAGAAGCTCATAAATCTGAATTTTTGGCCAATATGTCCCATGATTTTAAAACTCCCTTAAATATAATTATATCTGCTTCCCAGTTAATTTTAGAAGATTTTGAAAACGATACCTCTACTGCTAATAGTAGATACTGTAATTATTTAAAAAGTATAAAACATAATTCTTATAGACTTTTACGTTTAATTAATAACTTAATTGATGTAACAAAATTAGAAGATGGAGCTATAAATTTATCTAAGGAAGATGTAAATATAGTACAGTTTTTAGAGGGCATTGTAACTTCTATTGCAGATTATATACATACCCTTGGTAAAAATATAATTTTTGATACTGATGAAGAAGAAGTGTATTTATGCTGTGACCTTGAAAAAATTGAAAGGGTTATGCTAAATTTAATATCTAATTCTCTGAAATACACAAGTGATAACGGAATTATAAATATTACTATATCAACTGATTGGGAAAATAAGAGATTATATGTTTCCTTGAAGGATAATGGCATTGGTATATCACAAGAAAATTCCCATTATATATTTAAAAGATTCACTCAAGTTAATAATGAAATAACAAAGTCTAATAAAGGTAGCGGGATTGGTTTAAACATTGTGAAATCTATTATAGAGATGCATTGTGGAGAGATTTATTTAAATGAGAACTATACTGAAGGCACAGAATTTATTTTTTATCTTCCTATTAGAAAATGTAATAGTAAAGGAATCAATTCTAAAACTAAATCTATTGATTCTAGGGTGGAAAGGTTTAACATAGAATTATCTGACATTTATAAATTTAATTAATATATGAAAAAATTGGCAGTAATAAGCACTATACTGCCAATTTTTATAACTATACGACACCCCATACTTTTATCGCAAATATTTTATCTATAATATTATATTCCAAATTAATTCTTTTGTTAACTTATATAAGAGATTTATCTATAAACTTTCCTACAACTTCTACAGTAGGTTGAACATTAATAAATGCCTCTTCATCAACCTCCATAAGAACTTTCTTTATAAAAAGTAATTCATGCTTTGAAATTACTGTAACAATTGAAGATAAGGGATCGTTTGTGTATCCACCTTTTAATGCTGTATGAACAGTAACTCCCCTTAAATTATTGGCTAATAATGCTTTTACAACTTCCTTCTCTTTTCTTGTATATATATTTACTGTAAGCTTATATTGTTGAACATAGAATATATCTACAAGCTTTGTTGTTGCAAATATAGATACTAAACTATAAAGCCCCATCTCTATTCCATACATTATTCCTGCAAGAGAAACTATAATACCATTTAAAATAAATCCTATAACCCCAACTGATTTACCTGTAAGTTTTTGTACAACTAAAACAATTATATCAGTTCCAGCTGTTGAAAAACCTGCTCTAAAACAAAGCCCTGATCCAACTCCAGTTAAAGCTCCTCCAAATATTGCAGCTAAGAAAATATTTTCTGTTATTAAAGTCTCTGGAATAACCTTAATAAATAATGAAGCTGAAATTACAGCAAATAAACTATATATAGTAAATTTATTGCCAAGCTTCTTCCAAGATAAATATAAAAGTGGTAAGTTAATTATTAATACCCAAGCAGATATATCAATATTAACTCCTATAAAGTCATTTCCTATTGATGATAAAAGCATAGCTAGCCCTGTTACCCCACCTGAATATACCTTTGCAGGAGTTAAAAAGCAGTTTACACCTATTCCTGCCAGTATTCCATACAATAAAATTATTCCTATCCTTTGTAAAACTTTTTTATTCATTTTCAACCTCGTCCTATATTAGTTTTTCAAATGCTATTCTTTTGTTTCCATCTTCTAAATATATAATTCCACAATATTTAAAATCATTCTTTTCTAATAACCTTTGCATAGATATATTATCTTCATGTGTATCCACCTTTATACTATGAACATTCAAATCTAATGCTATCTTTTCAACACATTTAATTAAATAGGAAGATATGCCATTGCCCTTTAAGTCATTATCTACCGCTATTCTATGTATTACAGCGTATTTTTCATTACTTAACCATTCTCCCTCATATATCTTATTATAAGTTACTTCCCCATTAAAGGATAAAGCTAGAGTTGCAATAACTTTATTATCCTTTTCTAGTACATAACTATAGCCATTATTAATATCCCCCATTATAGTATTCTCATTAGGATAATTATTTTGCCATTGATCTATACCTTTTGATTTAAAGTAGCTTTGTGATTGAGATATTATTTTCATTACACTACTTACATCACTTATATTAGTTTTTCTAAGTTCCATAACTCTCCTCCTTTGTTTTTTTATTCTATTATACATAATACTTAGAATAAAAAAAACTAGCAAAATTGCTAGCTTTCTTTATCTTATTAATGAGTTAATATCTCTGCTCCATCTTCAGTTATTAAAACTGTATATTCCCATTGAGCTGATGGTGAACCATCTTCTGTAATAGCTGTCCAATCATTATCAGAATCTACATATATATCTTTCTTACCCATATTAATCATTGGCTCTATTGTAAATATCATTCCTGGAACTAAAAGCATATCTGTTCCCTTCTTACCTACATGGGCAACAAATGGATCTTCATGGAATTGTATTCCTACTCCATGTCCTCCAAACTCTCTAACTACTGAGTAACCATTTTTCTCAGCATGTGTTTGACAAGCCTCTGAAACATCCCCTAAGAATCCCCATGGCTTAGCTGCTTGAAGCCCTAAATCTAAACATTCCTTAGCTACTTTAACAAGCTTTTCAACCTCTGGATGCACGTCACCTATCATAAACATTCTTGATGCATCTGAAAAATATCCATTATATATAGTAGATACATCTACATTTATTATATCTCCATCCTTAAGTATGATATCCTTACTTGGAATTCCGTGACATACCTCTTCATTTATAGAAGTACAAACACTCTTAGGGAATCCACCATAATTTAATGGCGCAGGAATTGCACCTTGTGAAACTGTAAAGTCGTGTACTAATGTATTTATATCTTCTGTAGACATTCCTGCCTTTATATTTTCAGCCACTAAATCTAGTACAGCTGTATTTATTTTAGCACTTTCTCTTATCCCTTGGATTTGAGCTTCATTTTTTATAATTTGTCTAGGTGGAACAATAGCACCTCTTAATCCATAAGATAGGATTTTTTCATCAAAGTTTAGGTGGCAATTCTTATATTTCTTTCCACTACCACACCAACATGCGTCATTTCTACTTAATTTCATCCATATCGCTCCTTTTCCTTATCTATTATATACTATACTCCTATATTAACAAAATATAAACATCATACAAGATTATTCTACAATGAAAAATTTATTCCATTGTTTTGTGAGATAACTTTACTATTTTTGATATATATTATTCAATCTTAAGTTAACCTGTTTATTCCTAAATTTAGTATTAGTATAATGAAATATATAACGAAGGGGGAAGATATATGAGTAACATTAAAGTAATTATTATGGATGTTGATGGTACATTAACTAACAGCAAAAAAGAAATTTCAAAAAAAACTAAAAACGCTTTAATTAAAGCCCAAGAGCTAGGAGCTATCCTAATATTAGCATCTGGAAGACCTACATCTGGATTAATGGATTTTGCAAAGGAATTAAAAATGAATGAAAATCATGGCCTTTTAGTTTCTTTTAATGGTTCAAAGGTAGTTGACTGTGAAACTAATAAAGTTTTATTTAATGAAACTATGACCATAGAACAAGGACAAGCTGTTCTTGAACACATGAAGAAATTTAAAGTGAAACCTATGATTGATAAAGATGACTACATGTATGTTAATAATGTTTTTGATAATGAAATCCAATTTAATGGAGCACCTTTTAATGTAATTAAATATGAGTCTCGTGGTGGTAAGTTTAAACTATGTGAAATTGATGATTTAGCTGCTTTTGCAGACTATCCACTAAATAAAATTTTAACTGCTGGTGATCCTGAATATTTACAAGAGCATTATAAAGAAATGATGGAGCCTTTTAAGGATACATTAAACTGTATGTTTACAGGAGCTTTCTATTTTGAATTTACTGCAAAAGGCATTGATAAAGCAAAAGCATTAGACACTGTGCTTATTCCTATGGGATATAAAAAAGATGAAATGATTGCTTTTGGAGATGGCCACAATGATGCTTCAATGGTTAAATATGCTGGTATTGGAGTTGCTATGGAGAATGCTGTAGATGATTTAAAAGCTATAGCTAATGAAATTACATTATCTAATGAAGAAGATGGTATTGCTTATACCCTAAGCAAATATATAAAAGGATTAGAAAGTTAAATAATATGTTGTATAATGTTCATGAGGTGATCTTCATGAACATTTTTAGTAAACTAGATAAATTAACAGATTTAACTCAAAATGAAAAAACATTGGTATGCTATATGCAGGATAATCCTGAAAACTTTATAAAAATGAGTGCTTCTGAAATTAGCAAAGCTTGTTTCATTTCAACATCAAGCATTTATAGGCTATGTAAAAAGGTAGGTTTAGCTGGCTTGGCTGAATTAAAAGTACAAGTCTCCTTATCAATTAATGAGTATTTAAAGGAGCAAAATTCATTAAATTTCGATTATCCCTTTAAACAAAATGAAACACAAAATCAAGTTGTATTAAAAATGAAAGAACTATATGAGCAAACTATACAGTCTTCTTTGAATTTAATAGATTTAAATGTATTAAAATTGGTAGCAAGTATTCTAAAAAAAGCTAAATATATTGATTTTTATACTTCTGCTGGAAACATATATTTTGCAGAAAACTTTAAGTTTCAAATGCAAGAAATAGGCACTTTTATAAATGTTCCTATAGAAGAATATCATCAACTTTTAACTGCTTCTACTAGTGATGAAAAACATGTTGCAATAATTGTTTCTTTTGAAGGTAGAGGGCTAATAGCAGAAAACTTAGCTAATATTTTAAAAAAGAATAATACCCCAATTATTTTAATTTCCTCTACAAATGAGAATCCAATTACTAAATATGCTGACTATCATTTGTATTTAAGTTCAAATGAAAATCACTTTAATAAAATTTCATCCTTTTCAACAAGACTATCTTTATTATATCTTTTAGATTGTATCTATACTTGTTATTTTAAATTTGACTATGAAAAAAACGTTAACTATAAATTAAGCACATACAAAAAATTATCCAGTAAGGTATAAAAAAGGGTGGATATTCATTTTGCTGTTCACCCTCAAAACAAATATCCACCCACTTATACTAAATATAAAAAATATTTAATTTAATTCTCTTACATTCCACTTAACAAATGCAATAAGGCCAATATTAACTATAGCTGTTATTATCAATATAACTCCTATATGTATTCCCATATCTATTACTTGTCCAAACAACAACTGTCCAGGTGCAACACTTATAGTTGCTACTGCTGTAGAAAAGGCTGATACACGTCCTAGCATATCTGAAGGCACCTCTTGTTGAATGAAAGTTAATGTTAGCACATTTGATAAAGATAAGGATAGCATAATTGCCATACCACTAATTCCAAAGAGTCCAGCTAATACATAATTATTTAATCTAATAAATCCTAATGTAGCCATTAAAGTAACCCCTACTATCATAGGAATGTATGTATAATGTACTTTCTTCATAGAAAACATCTTTGGTTTTATACTTATCCAAAAACCACCTAAAATCATACCTAAAACACATATTCCTTCTACTACTCCATAAACTTGTGAAGGTAGTGCAAGTAGTATATTTATAAAGTATGGTGCTACTATTGATAATATAGGTACTAAGAATATATTACATAAAGCATATGAAGCTATAATTCCTAATATTATCTTCTTTTCTTTCTTTAAATATACAAAGCTATGCCCCATATCTATAAAGGATTTCTTTATAAAGTCTATAGATAACACCTTGCCATTATCTGTAGCCTCATCCGCCCTAGCTACATCTGGAATATCTAAGAATAACTCCATAATTGCTGATACTAAAAAGCTTATGGCATTTATTATTACTATTAATTTTATACCTACTAACCCATAAAGAACTCCTGCAAGTATTGGTCCAAGGAAGTTAACAACAGATCCTACTTGATTAATTATTCCATTTGCTGATGTTAGCTTATCTTCTTCAACTATTTGTGGAATTGAAGACACTACTGCTGGGCCATATAGTGTATAACATACAGATAACATAAACATTACTATGGCTACTATTAATTCACTATCTCTTCCTCTAAGCAATATAAGGGCATATACCCCTATTAAAATTGAACAGAATAAGTCTAAATAAACCATTACCTTTTTTCTATTTATCTTATCTGAAAGTCTTCCTGCAATTGGTGCAAATAGTATATAAGGTATTGTTGATATTGCTAATATATTGGCAAAGGCAGCTGTGCTACCTGTAAATTCTAATAAGTATAGGGACATACTAAATCTTTGAATAGCATTTCCAAACAGTGAAATAATCTGCCCTATAACTATTATTATAAAGTTTTTATTTCTCATGCACCCTCCCTAAAAAGCTCGTACTCTGTACATATTGGATATTCACCATTTTCACTTTCTTTAAGGTTGGCATCTATCCCGTAAATTTCTTTTAATGTTTCTTTATTAATTACATTCATAGGCTTTCCTTGGCATATTACTTTACCTTTTTTAAGTCCAATAATGTTATCTGCAAATCTACATGCATTATTAAGCTCATGTAAAACTATAACTACTGTAATATTCTTTTCTTTATTAAGCCTTTGAAGCACCTCTAACACTTCAAGTTGATAAGACATATCTAAATAAGTAGTAGGTTCATCAAGCATTATAATTTCTGTTTCTTGTGCTAAAGTCATAGCAATCCAAGCTCTCTGTCTTTGACCACCAGAAAGATTTTCAACTTCTCTGTCAGCAAATTCACTAAGACCTGTTTCTTTTATAGCCCAATCAATAACTTCCTTATCATGGCTATTAAGTCCTCCTATCATTTTTTGATGTGGAAATCTTCCAAAGGCTACAAGTTCTCTTACAGTAAGACCACTTGGACAAACTGGTCCTTGAGGAAGAAAGGCAACTTCCTTTGCTATATTCTTTTCCTTTATCTTCTTTATATTTTTATTATTTATAAAGATATCTCCTGCTTTAGGCTTATTAATTCTAGATATGGTCTTAAGCAAAGTTGATTTTCCACATCCATTTGCTCCAATTATTATACTTATTTTTCCCTTTGGGAAACTTAAATCCATATTTTCAATTATCGTATTATTTTCATATGATACTGATAAGTTCCTTACACTAATAGCTTCCATAATTATTTCTCCTTCATCATTAAATAAATAAAATATGGTACTCCAAATATAGACACTGTAATTCCCACTGGAATTTCTATTGGAGAAAATAGATTTCTTGAAACTGAATCCGCAAGAAGAACTATTATTACACTAATCATTGCTGATATTACAACGAAGTTCTTATGATATGGCCCAACTAACTTTTTAGCTATATGAGGAGATATAAGTCCTAAAAATCCAATATTTCCTGCAAAAGCTGTTGCTGTACCTGCTAATATAACTGCATAGCTTAAGAACTTCTTTCTTTCCCTTTCTAAATTTAGCCCTAAAGATAAGGCAAGTTCATCAGAAAGATTTAAAACATCTAGCTTCTTATGATTTAACATAACTAACCCAAACATAAGTGTAACTATTGGAATAATTACTTTAGCATAGCTCCATCCTGACCCCCAAAGGCTTCCTGAAGTCCATACTAATACTCTATTATAATCTCCAACTCCTCCTCTAAAAGTAAAGAAGGTTATAAATGCATTTAAGCCAGCGTTTAGCCCTATACCTATTAATAAAAGTCTTTTAGGTCTTATTCCATGTCTACTAGATAGCATGTATATTACAAAAGAAGTTAAGGCTGCACCTATAATAGCCATAAGTGGCAATACAAAAATTGAAAGTTGACCAAGCTCACTATAATAATTAGATGTTTGATATGTAATAAATAAAACTGCTGCTACTGCTGCACCAGCATTTATACCTATTATTCCTGTATCTGCTAAATCATTTTTAGTTATAGTTTGAAGAATTGCACCTGCTGTTGATAGGGCAATTGCTACAAAAGCACCAACTAAAAGTCTAGGTAATCTAATATTTAATATTGCTGTATTTTGAAGTCTTGTACCATTACCAAGTAAGGTATTTATGACTTCTCCTACAGAAACCTTATAAGTTCCCCAACATAAGGTAACTACAAAAGAGAGAACTAATAAAGCTAGTAAAACTATTATAGCAATTTTAAATCTTTTTTTCTTCATTATCCCCTCTCCTTTCTAGCTACTGATATAAAGAATGGTATTCCTATTAAGGCTGTAAACACACCAATTGGAGTTTCATAAGGGGCAAATAACATTCTTGCCGCAATATCTGCATAAGTTAAAAGTACTGCTCCTAGTAAAAAAGCACAAGGTATGTTTCTTCTATAATCTTCACCAAGTAATTTTCTAACTATTTGAGGAACTATAAGTCCAACAAAGGCTATATTTTTCCCTACTGCAACTGCTGCTGCACACATTGGTATCATAACCATAAGAGTTAAAAATCTTATCTTTTCAGGATTTTCACCAAGCCCTATAGCAACATCGTCTCCAAGATTTAAAATATTTATTTTTGGGGATAATAAAATTGCTATAATAAGTCCAATTGTTCCTACAATAAATACAAGTTTAAAGTCAGACCAGCTTGCATTTCTAAAGCCTCCTGATACCCAAAAACCTATCATTTGAGATTGATTTGATAATAATCCTATTACTGTTGTTAATGAAAGAAAAAATGTACTCATAGCTGTTCCTGCTAGAAGTATCTTTGCAATAGAATTATTATTTGCTTTCTTAGATATAAATCCTAAAACTATGATTCCTGTTATTAATGCTCCTATAAAAGAAGCTATCATTACATTTTGAGTATTGATAGCAATACCCATTGCATAAAAAATAGCTATTACTAAAGTTGCCCCTTGGCTTACACCTAATATAGATGGTTCAGCTATTGGATTTCTAGTAATGCCTTGAATCATGGCACCTGTTACTCCTAAAATACCTCCTGTTAACAATACAGAAAGTGCTCTTGGAATTCGTACATCCCTAATAAGCATAAGTTCTAATGTTTCACTATAATTAAAGATACTATTCCAAATGTCTGAAAAATTAATATGGACGGATCCTAGCCTTATAGCCAGAATCAGTCCTCCTATTAAAAGTAACAAACTACCAATTACAAAAATTGTTGTATGTTTCTTACTTTGTTTCATTTAACATTTCACCTATTTCATCTACTAATAATTGTCTACCTATTGAGCTATATCCTTGATTAAAGTAAGGTGATGATTCTAATACTACAACCTTACCTTCTTTTACTGCAGGTAAGCTATTCCATATAGCATTACTTTCAAGTTGCTTTAAATCTTCTGGTGTTGAAATTAAGAAGATATAATCTGATTTAATTGAAGCTAACCCTTCATAAGTTACAACTGGTAAGCTAATATCGCTTTGTTCTGGCATTCCTTCAGGTTTAGCTAGACCCATATCTTCATATAATACGCTACCAAATCCTGCTCCATCAAAGATAAAGAATTGTCCACCACTTGCTAAAAATGAAAGATAAGTTGTATTTTCACCATATTCTGCTTTAATCTTATCTCCAGCTTTCTTAGCCTTTGCTTCATAATCTGCTAACCACTTATTAGCAACATCTTCTTTATTAAATACCTTTGCAAAAGCTTTAACATCATCTTTCCAGTTTAATGCTTCTAATTGAATCATAACTGTTGGAGCAATTTCACTTAATTGATCATACATCTTTTCTTGAACTGTTGATATAACAATTAAATCTGGATTTAAGTTCATAACTGCTTCTACATCCATAGTATCTTGCATGCTATAGCCTAGAATTTCTGCTCCCTTTAAGGTTTCTTCTAAATATGTTGGGAACTTAGTGTAATCATAAGCATCACTATTTGCAGTTCCTACAACCTTATATCCTAAAATTGATAATATATCACTATTACCACTTAAATCTACTATTCTTTCAGGGTTTGCAGGTATTTCAACTTCCCCTCTTACATCAGTAACAGTAACCTTCTTTTCTGATGATTTATCGTTATTTGACCCACTATTAGTTCCACATCCTACTAACATCATAGCAGCTAAACATGAAACAACTAATGTCTTTAATATATTCTTCTTCATATCATACCTCCGTATTAATCTATAACTAAATTCTATCTTTATTTTACTGGTCTAATTGTATGTGAGATTGATTCTCATTTCAATCTCTTCACTTAATTTAATAATTTTATCATCCAATTTAATTATTTTCTGCTATAATAATCTAAGTTATTAACAATATTATAACCAAGAGCTAAATAAATATTTTAACAAAGGAATAAGCTATGATTTGCAAAACAACTAAAGAATTTCAAAATAGAGTTTTAGAATATATGACTTTTGCTCCATATCCTATGGGACATTACACCATATACAAAAATAAGGAGAAACCTGAGCTTGGATTTTTTATTAAATATTCAAGGGAGGGATATTATGACTTTGGAATTGGAGATTATACAATCCCCTCTAACTTTTCACTTTCCTTTGAGCATAAGGAAGAACTTATACGTTTTGGAACAGTATATAAAGGTGAAACTAATTTTCAAATTGAAGACAGCCCCCTTTCCTCTTTTTCTCCATCTTCCTTCTTTGTGGCAGAGAGAGGTTTAAAGGGAAAACAGGCTTGGAAGAAAGGTCAGCACTTACACGGAGCAGAAATAACCATATATAAAAAGTATTTTGATGAAATAATTAAGCCAAACTTTCCAAGTAGCATGAGTTTTGATAACTTTATCATAAACTATACTTATCACTATCTTCCTCTTGAAATAGCTACAATTATTCAAAACTTAAGAAACTTAGCAGAAATTAATGAACTTAGTCTACTATATTTAGAAAGTAAGATATTAGAATGTATAGCTTTAATTAATAAAGAAATAGATTCCTCTTCTAAAAATGTTTTTACAAATCAATTAAATTATGGAGAGATAAAAATAGGAAAAGATAGATATGTAACCTTAACAGCTTCAGATGCAAGTGCAATACAAAAAGCTCATGAGATTTTAACTAAGGAGGCATGCAATCCCCCTACTATAAAAAGCTTAAGTAAGATGGTTTTTCTAAATGAACAAAAACTAAAGGCAGGTTTTTCTGCTAAATATCATATGTCCATTAGCAAATATACCACTTCTATAAGAATGACTATTGCAGAAAATCTACTATCTACTACTCAATTAAGTATAGATGAAATAGCCAAATTAGTTGGATATAACTATAGTGGAAACTTTATAAAAATGTTCAAAAAAGTTCACGGAAAGACCCCCTTAGAATTTAGAAAAATAAAAACTTAATATAATAATGCTGCTTAACTAACTTGTTAAGCAGAATTATTATGAAATGTTTATTGTATACTATAAATATCTGAAAATTCTATTCTACACTTATCTACTCTAGTAGAATCATCTAAAATATCCATTGCTTCATCTGTTTGATTATTTACTAACTGTTTAGGAATCGTAAATATAAACTTACTGCCTTTTCCTTCTTGGCTTTCAACCCATATTTCTCCACCATGCATTTCTACTAGATGCTTAGTAAGAGAAAGACCAATTCCACAACCTTCTCTTTTCTTAACAAGTGATGGGTCAACTTGTTCAAATCTATTAAACACTTTCTCAACCTTATCCTTTGGAATTCCTGTTCCTGTATCTTCTACTGATATTTCAACTACACTTTCTTTAGATGCTACATTCACAAATATTTTTCCATTTTCATTAGTATATTTTATAGCATTAGATAATAGGTTTAATACTATTCTTTCAATTTTATCTGGATCACAAGCCACTATTTCTTCTTCTGTTTCGGTATCAAATATAAACTGAATTTTTTTAGCTGCCATATAGGGTTCAACAGACTGACCTATATTTTCTACAACACTAACTATATTAGTATTTATAGGCTCTATCTCATAAAAACCTGCTCCCATTTTACTTATATCTAAGAAATTGCCTACTAATTTTAATAACCTATAGGAATTTTGCTTTGTTAAATTAATAGAATTCTTAAGCTTTTCATCTGTTATATTATGATTTTTATAGTTTAATTCCATCAACTGATTACTTCCAAGAATTATATTGATAGGAGTTTTAAGCTCATGTGATATATTTGTAAAGAAATCATTTTTCTTGCTTTCAAATTCTATAGCCTTTTTCATTTCTTCTAACTTGTTTTTAACGTCTACATCCTGAGTTATATCCTTTCCTGTAATAATATACTCTTTCTTACTTTGAACATATTTACTTTTTAAAATTAGATACTTATATGTATTATCTTTTGCCAAGTATCTATCAGTAAAATCTACTAAATCATCATTATTGCCCAGATTATTTTTATAAAAATGGTGCCTATTTATACTATCTTGATCAACTAAATCATAAAAACTCATCCCTAGCATTTCCTCAGCACTCCATCCTAAGATGTTAGTCCATTGATCGTTAACCTTTATAAATTTTCCATTACAGTCGAGAGTCGCTATTAAATCTGTTGATATTTCTACATAATCTTCTAATTCTTTTTCTTTATAAACTCTTTTTTCTGATTCATCTACTATACATCTTTGTATTTTGCATTTATTAACCATGAGAGCTATTTCTGAACAAATGGATTTTAAATAATCATGTTGGAAATTCATAAAACTATCGTTATCCTTAAACTTCACACATAAAATACCTATTAATTCTTCCTTTAATACAATTTTATATACAGCAACATTACCTTCAACTGCAATGATTCCTGCTTTTCTTTGTAAATTAAGTTTATCGCTCTTACTTAAAAGCCCCTCCTTTAAAGAGTACAATTCTTTATACTTTATATTTATATCATCATATTCAATGCTATCTATATCATAAACATTGCCACATTTTGCGAACCTTTCCATGAAATCGTTTTTATAGTTATGTAACCAGATACTCAATCCTTCACAATCTATGTAATTCTGGATTCTTGAGGCTATAAAATTAAGAGACCTCATTAAATCAGTCTTATTTGATAAATGCTTTGTATCTAGTTTATTATCATTAATCATTTTTACTATTTCTCGTCTAATATTTATCTCCACGGGCAATAATTGCAACATCCCTATAATGCCAATTATATTTTGTTCCTTATCTTTAATACTATTTTTAATAACACTCATTTGTATCTCTTTACCATCTTTAATTATGGTAATTTCACGCCTAATGTTTTCATCATAATGGACGACTCCAAAATCTTCTTTTTCTATTATCTCTTTATGTCTTTCTGCTTCCATATACAAATTGCTATCATTAAGTAATTCTTCTACAAATTTATTTAAATAAACCAATTCTCCATCCAACTTTTTTATATAAACACCACATGTTAAATTATCAAATATATTTTGTGAGTCTATTAATTCATTTATTGGTTCATTATTTATCATAAAATTTCTGTTATATTTCATTGTATTATTATTCATATCTGCCCCCTTCTCCCATACAATATTATACAGTTTATGTCTTATATTGTAAATATATACAATTTTTCCTTATATTGTATATAAATTCGCACTTTCTTAAAATATAAGTACGAATTTTCCCTATCCATTAGTTTTAAAGCACCTTTTTTACTTATATATCAACTTTGTAAGAATAATTCACATTCCCTATCTATTTTTTAAATTTATGTTAAATAAAACACGGGGGTTTAGGATGTATAGGTAACTTCATCACCAAAGATTATCTGATAATATTTAGATTTACCTTTCAAATATCATAGAATCCCTTTTATAGTATATATTTATTTCCGTTGGACCAAACAAAAAAGCATCCTTATAATAAATTATAACTTGATTATTTGTTTCACTAATAATTGATAACAACTAAGTAAAGCATTTCCTTGCTTTATTTTACTATATTAATATGATGACTTTAAAAAAACAGATACCTAAAATAAAGGTATCTGCTATTTCTTAATTACATATTTAATTATCATAGGAGTTATTACACTTGTTATTATTGATGCTAGTGCTATCTGAGACATTGCAACATCCATAAAAGGAGCATATACTTTACTCATTTCAGCAGCTAAAGAAGGTACTGAAATAGATAAACCTGCTACAGATGACATTGCAATAGCTGCATAGCCAGGGCGTTTACCAACTTTTCTATCTAATATTAATAGAGGAAATAAACATACTAAATAGAATATTGCTGTAAGAACTATTCCTGATACTCCTGATTTTAAAGCTACCATAATATTTATACTGCTACCAAAGCATATTCCCATAAAAGGTAGTAGTATTACTGTAGCAGGTGCATAAAGCTTCTTAAAATCATTATCTAAATTTCCTAAAATCATTCCAAATATAAATGGAAATAGGTTTGCTATTATTGTTTTTGCATCTATTCCTTGACCACTAGCTGAACTTAAAATCATTATTGGAACTGCAGGTACCACTATTAGATTTAAAAATCCAAAAGCTGCTGCATCTATCTCATCTCCATAATCATTAACTAAAGCTAGATATAGTCCTGGATTACAGCTTGTTATTGTAGCAATAATAGCAACTGCTGATATTCCAAACATCCCTTCTATTCCAAAGGCCTTAATTACTAATATTCCAATAAAATATGATATTATTAACTTTCCAATACATAACAATCCAGTTCTTTTTATAACATCCACTATATTTCTTATATTAAATTGCGTACCAGATGCAAATAGCATAAGACCTACTAAAACCATAGTACTTTTATTAGTAAAAAGTGCTGTAGTTGGATTCCCTATTTGAAAGATATTAGGAAAGAAAGTGTTAATTATTGCTGAAAGTATCATGGGAACTATAAGCAGTCCCCCTGGTACTTTCCTAATACTCTTTAGTATTTTCATCTACTATAGCTCTTCTCCATTTGTAGCTATAACATTTTTATACCAATAGAATGAATCCTTCTTGTAGCGCTTCATTGTTCCATTGCCATAGTCATCTTGGTCTACATATATAAATCCATAACGTTTTGACATTTCTGAAGTTCCTGATGAAATCATGTCAATTGGTCCCCACATTGTGTAACCAATAACTTCTACTCCATCTTCAATAGCAAGCTTTAATTGTTCAATATGCTTACGTAAGAAATCTACTCTATATGGGTCGTGAACCTTATTATCCTCTGTTAATTCATCAAAGAATCCAGAGCTATTTTCAAGTATAAAGACTGGTAATCCAAATCTATCATATACATGATTTAATGTATACCTTAATCCTATTGGGTCAATTTGCCATCCCCATTCATTTGCATCAAGGTGTGGATTCTTATAAACGCTGTGAACATTACCAGCAGTAAGTTCTAATTGATCTCCATCATTACTTGATATCATAGAATTGTAGTATGACATTCCTACAAAATCAGCTGTATGCTCCTTTATAACTTCTAAATCTCCCTCTTTAATATCTAGGTTAATGTTATGTTCTTTAAAATATGTCTTTGAATAATAAGGGTACTTACCACCATTTAGAATATCTAAATAGAATAGGTTTTTCATTTGGTCATCTTTTTGCATTGCTAAAGCATCTGCAGGCTTACATGTATAAGGGTAAGTAGTAAAGTAAGCCACCATGCTACCTATCTTATTTTCTTTATCTATTTCATGAGCAAGTTTTGTAGCCTTTGCAGCTGCAACAAATTGATGATGTAAAGCTTGGAATAACATCTCTTCATAGTTTTCTTGTCCTTCATCAATTACTCCCATTGTTTTAGGGCCAGCTTTAATACTCATGTTTATTTCATTAAATGTTACCCAATACTTAACTTTCCCTTTATATCTATTAAATATTACTTCACAATATCTTAGATATAAATCTATTAATTCTCTGTTATACCATCCACCAAATTTTTCAACAAGAACAATTGGGAAATCAAAATGTGATATTGTTATTAATGGTTCCATTCCATTTTTTAAGCATTCATCTATTACACTATCATAGAACTTTAATCCTAATTCATTTGGCTCTTTATCATCACCATTTGGGAATAAACGTGCCCAAGAAATTGAATATCTAAATACCTTAAATCCCATTTCTTTAAATAAGGCCATGTCTTCCTTATATGTATGATAAAAATCTATTCCTCTTCTCTTTGGATACTTAACTGTATCTGGATCATTTTTAGCTTCCTCTATCATTTCTCTTGTAATTTTAAGCTGTTTAGTTACTTTTCTGTCGTTCTTAGCGTTAAATTGCATTACTTCTGGAATAGTAAGTGTCTTACCATCTACATTGTAGGCACCTTCAGCTTGACAAGCTGATAAGGCACCTCCCCATAAAAAGTTTTCTGGAAATACTGTTTTCATATTAATCTACCTCTTTTACTACTTATATTAATTTTAATAAATCATCTTTATTTGTTACTTCACCATTCTTTACTGCCATAACATCCTTATAATTATCAGAGTTTGTAATTATAACTGGAGTTATAACATCATATCCTTCTTTCTTAATTGCATCTATATCAAATTCTACTAATAGGTCTCCTGCTTTTATAGTTTGACCTTTTTCTATATGACTCTTAAAATGTTTACCTTCTAAATTTACAGTATCTAATCCAATATGAATTAAAACTTCTGCACCATCATTAGATTTTAAACCAATAGCATGATTCGTTTTAAAAATAGCTTCTACTATTCCATCAAATGGAGCTACAACTTTACCAACCTTAGGTTCAATTGCAATTCCTTTTCCCATTAAACCTTCTGCAAATACATTATCATTAACTTCTGCTAAATCTTTAACTGTTCCTTCAACTGGGCTCTTTACAGTAATACCTTCATGAGAAACTACAGTTTCTTCTTTAGCTTCTACTTTCTTATCTTCACCCATTACAGAATCGTCAACCCCTGCAATAAGAGTAAATACACATCCTAGAACAAATGCTGCTACAACTCCAATTATGATGTAAATATATTTATCAGCATTATAAGTTGATAGTGATAAAATACCAGGAAGAGCAATAGCATTTGCATTTGCATTTACTAATCCAAAGAATCCACTTACTAAACCTGCTGCTAAACATCCAGCAAAGAAAGGTTTCTTAAATCTTAAAGTAACACCATAAATAGCTGGTTCTGTAATACCAAAAAGAGCTGTTAATGAACTTGAACCTGCTGCTGCCTTCATAGTCTTATTTCTAGTCTTTAAGAATACACCAAATGCTGCACCTGCTTGTGCAAGATTAGCTGCTAAAGCACTTGCAGTTAATACAGTAACTCCAGTTTCTGCAACTTGTTGAATTTGCATTGGCATAATTGAATAGTGCATACCAAACATAACAAGTATAGGTCTAAAGAATCCTAATAAAGCACCTGCAACAATTCCACTTTTTGCAAACAATATGTTTAATCCTTCGGCTATCCATGTACCTACATATGAACCAAAAGGTCCTATTGCTATTAATTGAACTGGAACCATAATTAATAAAGTTATCATTGGAACAAGTAATACCTTAAGTAAATCTGGAACTATCTTTTCAACAAACTTATAAACATAACTTAAAAGCCATACTGATAATATTATTGGGATTACTGTTGAAGTATACTTAACTAATAAAATAGGTAATCCTAAAAAGTCTATTTTATCAATACCAGTTTCAGCAATTTTACCTGCAGCATTTAAAATTGTTGGATGTAATAAACATCCTGCCAAAGCTATTGCTAAATATTCATTAGTTTTAAATTTTCTTGCTGCACTTACAGCTAAGAAGAATGGCATAAAATAGAACACACAGTCAGCTATCATATTAAATATTGTAATAAAACCAGTAGAAGGATCTACCATACCTGTTGATGTCATTAAAGACGATAAACACTTCATCATACCACATCCAACAAGTGCTGGAAGTATTGGAGTAAAAATTCCTGAAATAGTTTCAATAAAGGCATTGATTGGGTTTTTCTTTACCTTTGGCATATCTGATTCATTATCATTTGTAAAATTTCCAAGCTTAGTGAATTCATCATAAATCTTGTTAACCTTAGCTCCAATTACAACTTGTAATTGACCACCACTATGTTGTGCTTTTAAAACACCTTCTAAACTATCTATTGCTTTTAAATTTACTTCTGCTTCAGATTTCACTACAAGTCTTAATCTAGTAGCACAATGAGTAACATATGTAATATTTTTTTCTCCACCACTTAACTCAAGAATCTTTTGAGCTAATTCTTTATTATTCATGTATCTCTCCACCTTTGTTTAAAATATATATTTAAAACCTTTAAATCTTAGCTAGCATTGATTTATTAGTTATTAAACTAAAATAAAAATGACCAAAGACTAACATAATTGTAGTTATAGCTATACAATCACATTAATTTTTGGTCATGCCTGATCGAATCAGTAACAGTCCTAGTTATTTTGTTTTCTTATTCTTTGAATATGAAGCATCAAATATAATTTTTCATCATTTGTACACTTCCATCCATAGTTTTTATTTAAATGTTTCTCTATCATCTCAACACACTCTAACTCTTCAGTTAGCTTATCTTGCATAAGAGTAAACATATCACTATTTTCATTTTCTAATGGTTTATTATTTACCTGCCTCATTATAAAGTATCTTATATGAGTTACAAACCTTGTAAATTCAAATGAATCTTCATCAAACTCTATTTTGAATTTATACTTTATTAAATTAAGGATTTCTCCCATTATACTTGTTATCTTAGTTGTTTCAGTCATATCATGCTTACCCAATTGAGCATTTATAAAATGTAGTGCTATAAAAGCAGCTTCATTTTTATGAAGTCTAATACCTAATTCTTTTTCAATAATATCTAAAGAATTATTTCCTATACTATACTCTTTAGGATAAAGATGTTTTATTTCCCACTGAAGTGGATTTCTCATTTCTATCCCTTCATTATTTCTTTGAATAGCAAAATTAATATGATCTGATAAGGCTAATAAGATATCTGGACTAAATCCTATATTAAGTTCTTTATATCCATATCTCATAATCATTTCTGTTACTTTGATCACTTCATTAGGGATAGAATCTAATATATCAAAAGCCTTTGTGTTTTCAGGAATTACATACTTCTTTTCAATTAATGATAAATCCTCTAAAACGTATGGCGTCTTACGGAAACCCAATCCCTTTCCAACAACAATGATTTCTTCATCTTTATCATTTAAAGCTAACACAACATTATTATTTAACTTTTTAACTATCTTCATCTTTATTATCTCCATCCCTTGTTATATTTGAAAATAAAAAATGACCAAAGATTAATATAATCACCCATAGATAATCACATTAATTTTTGGTCATGCCTGATCGAATCAGTAACAGTCCTTACAATGTATACGATAACAAGTTTTTGATGGCTTGTCAATACTTTTATTAAAATATTTTTCAAACTCATACAATAGTCCTAAATTCAATTTACAGCACATATAAGATTATGATACCATTTGTGTGGAATATATTACACATTTAACATAGATTTATAAATAAATTATTTATTAACATCCTATGGATTATTTTATTGGAGGAGAAAATATGAGTACTATAACGGAATATAATTGTCCTAATTGTAATGCAGGATTAGAATTTAATCCTGAAACTCAAAAATGGAAATGTAATTACTGCTTTAGTGAATTTAATGAAGATGAAGTTGATGCTATGACTAAGGAAAATACCAGTCATACTGAAGAACATATAGGTGATTTAGATAGTTATACTTGTACAAATTGTGGTGCTGAATTAATAGCTGATGATACAACAGCAGCAACATTTTGTATTTATTGCAGAAGTCACTCTATAATTAAAACTAGGTTTTCTGGAAAATTCGCACCCAAAAGTGTTATTCCATTTAAAATAGGTAAAGAAAAGGCTCAAGAGATCTATAGAGATTGGATTAAGAAAAAGAAATTTGCTCCTAAAGGGTTTAAGGAAAAGAAAAGTATTGAAAAAATCACTGGTATATATGTGCCTTTTTGGTTATTTGATAATAACGTAAGAGGAGAACTTAGTGGTGAAGGTACAAAAGTTCACACTTGGTCAGATGGTGATTACAATTATACACAAACCAAGTACTACAGTATTATAAGGGAATGTACTTCTAAATATAACGGGATCCCTGTAGATGGATTAAAAAAATTAGATGATTCCTTAATGGAGGAAATAGAGCCATATAATTATGGTGAACTAACAGATTTCTCTATAAAATATATGTCTGGATTTATGGCTGAAAAATATAATGTAGATGCAACAGAAGCAAAAGATGTTGCAAGCAAGAGAGTTGAAAAATATCTAAGCTCTAGATTAGCTGAAACAGTATCTGGTTATAGCACTTTTAAACAAAACTCTAATAGAGTTACCATAACTAAAACTGATCATAGTTATGCTATGTTACCAATTTATTTACTAGTTAATGAGTACAAAGGTAAAAAATACGAATTTATTATAAATGGACAAACCGGGAAAGTTATAGGTGAAGCTCCTACTGATCATGGCAGTCAGATTAAATATGCATCTATTTTATTTATAATAACTTGGTTAATTATTGTGTTTGGAGGTGCTGCAATTGTCTAGAAAATTTAAATCACTTATTTGTTTATTTATATTTTTAATAACTTTATCACCCATTAATGTTAAGGCAGCTGAAACTAAAAATATAAAGGACTATTTAAATTATTTATCAGAACCTGAAGTTCAACAATTACAAAGTAGTATTGATGAAATTGCAAATAAATATAATTTAGATACAGTAATAGTTATCACTGATAATACAGAGGGTAAAACTTCAATGGAATATGCAGATGATTTTTATGATTATAATAATTATGGTTTTGATTCAGAAAAATCAGGTATTTTACTATTAGTAAATATGGATGCTAGAGAAATTTGGATTTCTACAACAGGAAAGGCAATTAATATATTTAGTGATACTAGAATAGATACTATGGTAAATGATATAACACCTTATTTATCAGATGGAGATTATGAAGGTGCTAGTAGAAAATTCCTAGAAAGAGTTGATTACTATGGTACTAAAGGAGTAGTTACTGATGATGAGGATTTAAGTACTGAAGAGGACTCTACTCCACCTCCTTTTTCTAGTAGATTAAAAGAGAAAGTTACATCTCCAGCTACTTATGTTATTGCTTTAATAATATCACTATTAGTTACATTAGTGGTTACATTAAGGTCTAAGAAAAATGTTACTGTTAACAATAGAACTTACGAAGATAAAGGATCTTTCTCCTTAACTAATAAGCAAGATATATTTGTTGGAGAAAATACTACTAGAAGAAAGATTCAAAAGCAATCTAATAATTCAAGTCATAGTACAACTCATACTAGTAGCAGTGGAAGTACTCATGGTGGAGGCGGCGGCAGCTTCTAATATTAATTTTCTAAATACTATATGGAAAGTAGATAGTTGTATAAACTTACTCTATCTACTTTCCTTTTTTATTTTTATAAATTTACAATTAATGGTGTATAATATAATCAAATAGTATTTTAGATTGGAGAATACATATGAAAATTATAGATATATTAAGAGAGCCTTATGAAGAATATAATAGGTTACCTAAAAAAGAAAAAAGCAAATGGACTGCTCTTTTACTTTGCCTATTCTTTGGTTTCTTAGGAGCACATAAATTTTATGAAGGCAAACCTGCCATAGCTGTTCTTTATGCTTGTACTGCTGGTTTGTTTGGATTCGGCTGGCTCAAAGATACTATAACTTATATTTTATTTACTCCATATGTATACACTCCTTAATTATAAAAAAGGTGTAGCGGATATTTATTTTGCTTGTTCTGTCGCAAGCTCCAAGTCACAGAAAAATAAATATCTATTCCATTTGTACTGAAAGTAAGAGGATAGCTAATTGCTATCCTCTATTTTTGTATCTTAATTTAAAATTTAAATTCTCTAACCATAACTCCTAATTTGATTTTTAAAAAATAAATTTTAAATAGTTAAATGAATTTTAGGACTCCTCTCAAAAAAGTCTTGCAAAGCCTCATTTTAACTATATATTTATATATTTATATATTTATGTATTTATAACAATATATAAATATTTATTTAATTAACGATTTATTGAGCGTGCAATCATGGATACAGTATGACGAACACCACGAATAGCCTTGCTCATAGCAAAAATATTTTCATAAGGTGCAACTCCACCATAGCCTGCATCTCCAATATGTTGAATATCTACTCCACAAATCTTATTACGAATAGCAATTTGTTTAATAGTATCTTCATCAGAGCTTTCTTGGCTAGTTCCAATTGCACTTAATACAAGTGCACCTTTACTATGTGCTAATTTAACTACTTCTTTTAATTCACTTTCATCAAAACCAGGTACTGTTCCAACTGCTGGAACCAAAATAACATCTGCACCTGCCTCAATAAAGGACTCAATAGCTTTCATATCAGCAACTGGTTCATCAACACCAGCACCATGCATCTTACCTGCAATAATTAACCCAGAGAAATATTTTTTTGCCAACTTAATTGTCTTTTCAATCTCTGTATTTGTTACACCTGTACCGGGATTTCCAGTAAAGCAAACAAAATTCATTCCAAGTCTTTCAATCTCTTTAATTGTCTCAAGATTAGCTTGTCTACCCTTACTGATTGTTAAACGATCCTCAGCCATATTTGCCTCTAAATCTACTGGTTCTAAGTTTACTCCTATAGGACGTCCTACTAAATTTTGTAGTTCCTTTACAAAGGATTCTTCCTTAACTTCTAGCCCAAATATATATGGCTTTAAAACATCTACTCCATTAAGAAGAATTAAATCAGCTCCAAAAGCTCTAGCAATTTCTGAATTAGTAATATCTCCTATAAATGATTCCCTTGTTGCTACATTTTCTGAAAGAATAACCCTTCCTTCACTTGCTTTAATACTTTGTTTTAACTCTTCTGCGTTCATTCCTAATATTTCTGAAGCATTTGCACTAATTAATCTTTTACCCATAACTATTCCTCCAAAACTTTATCTATATCAACTGCATTTATTTTAACTTAATTTGTTTCAGCTGCTTCTAATTCTAAATTCTTCTTTTCAACACTTTGATAGAAGAACCAATAAATTGCTATATCAACAAGTATTAATACTATTTGTAAAATAGAACCACTTATATGCCCTCCAGTTGTAAGGAACCCACTAATGATTGGTGGCATTGTCCATGAAACAGCAATACCTGTGGTAGTAGCAACTAATCCCGAAGCCATTGCTGTATATGAAATTACTGCATTAGCTATTGGTGCTAAAACAAATGGTATTAATAAAGAGAAATTCATTACTATTGGTAATCCAAACATAGCTGGCTCATTAATATTGAAGATACCAGGTGTTAATGTTAAAGGTGCCATCATCTTACTAATTTGGCTCGCTCTCTTACGTCTTGCTACAATAGCAATAACTATTACTAATCCTAATGTAGCTCCCCCACCACCGATATATACAAAGTTATCCATAAATGGCTCTGTAATAATATTAGGTAATTTTGCAGTAGCATCAGCTTGGAATATTAGACGGTTTGCATCTGAATTCATAAGCCAAATTGGCTTAAGAATACTATTTACAATATTACCACCATGAATACCAACCATCCAGAATAAACTATTTAAGAATACTGCGATAATTGTTCCAAAAATATTGTTACCAAGTAATCCTAACGGACCTCCTAGAACCTTTAAAAGTAAATCATGTATATTTCCAATGCTAGCTTTATCCATAACTCCAAGAACAACTAACCATAATGTTATAATAACTGCACCTGGAATTAAGGCACTAAAACTTCTTGCAACTGCAGGTGGAACTGCATCTGGTAACTTTATTTGTATATCCTTTTTAATGAACCACTTAAAAATTAAAGATGAAATAATACCGACAATCATAGCTACAAATAAACCTTTACTTCCCATAAATCCTACTGGGATTCCTGCTCCTGCTTCACCACTTACAAAAGGTGTTACAACAACAAAAGAAGAAAGAGATATAATTCCTGCTGAAACACCATCAACATCATATTGACGTGCTAAACTATTAGCAATACCAAAACTTGCAACTAACCCCATTAATCCAAAACTACTATCAACGCCCTTCCATAAATAAGCATCAACACCTACAGCTGTTAACCAATCAGTCCAAGCCTTTACTGGAAAACTTGCTATAATCATAAATAAAGAACCAATGATAATTAAAGGCATGCTTAATGTAATACCATCACGTATTGAGATAAGCACTTTGTTTGAGCCTAATTTTGATGCTATAGGCATCAACTTTTCTTCTAAAAATTCACTAAAATTTTTCATATTAACCTCTCCCTCTTTTAATTAATTATAAAATATAACTTATTAATTATATTTAAACATTTTCACAAAGTGTATTGATAATAAATAATTATTTATTAACTAAATAATATATTATACGTTATAATTTGTCAACAATATTTTCAAGTTTATAGACATAGTTGTTTATAAATTATAATTAATATATACTTATATTAATAGGAATATTAATATTGAAAGGAAGACAATTATGAAAATTACTAAAACACAAAGAAACATAAGATTTAAAATTTTAGATAAGATTTATTCTAAAGGACCTATATCTAGAATAGATATTTCAAAAGAAACTAACATAACTCCTGCAACTGTTAGCGAAATTACTGGAGAAATGATCAATCAAAAGCTTATTCACGAAATCGGAGAAGCTATTCCTGAACAGAGTAAATCTGGGAGAAAAAAATACTACTAGACATTTCTCCTAATCATAGTTTTTATATAGGAAGTGAATTATCTCAAAAATATATATCTTTCTGTCTAACAGACAATACTGGTAAAATTATCAAAGAAAATTCCTTTGTATTAAGCCATTATGATTTAAACAACACTTTAAGCGAATATTTTTACATTAATAAATTACAAGAATTCATAGAATCTTGCACAGAATATAGCCCAAAAGGGATTGGAATAGCAATTCCAGGTCACTTCAACGATGAAAGTAAATCCATTATTACTAATAATCCATTTTGGAAAAACTTTAATATTAAAATCTTACTAGATAATATTCAACTACCAATATTTTTTGAAAATAACGTTAAATGCATGACTTTAGCAGAAAGATTACTATTTAATAATGGTAATGATGATAATTTCATATTTTTCCATGTAGGTAGAGGAATGTTTTGTTCATACATGTATAATGGTGAACTATATGCTAAAAATAATTATCTTGTTGGAGAAATCGGGCATATAGTTGTTCATCCTGATGGAGAACTATGTGAATGCGGTAAGAGAGGCTGTCTTCAAACTTATGCAAGTGAAGCTTGGATAATAAAAAAAGCTCAGATTATTTTTGACAACTCAGAAAGTACATATCTGAGACAATTGGTTAGTGAAAAAGATAAGATAACAATAGATACTATATTAAAAGCTTATCTATTAGGTGATGAAGGGATAATACATATACTTCATTCTGCAATTAAATATCTTGCAATTACACTTAATAATTTATATATGATGATTGATTCAAATAAAATTATTATTCATGGAGAGTTATTTAAAGAACCTTTATTATCAAATTTATTAAAAGAATACTTAGATAAAGAATTAAATTTACTAGGATTACAGAATAATAAAGATGTTATACTTAAGAACTATTATAATTACACTGGTGCTTTAGCTGCTTCTGCCCTTTGTATAAATGAACTACTTATTAAATAATTAGACCCACCTGTAAAACAGGTGGGTTTCTCTGTATTTATAAAACCACTTAGAACTTATTAATTCAATACAGCTTCTTCTAAAACATTATCTGATATATCCATAAAATATAATCCTTGTTTAGTTCCTATAGGTGGCGAGAAATATTTATTTTCTCCATTAATGCTATACTTTAATATAGGTTTATAATAATAATTAACAAATTCTTTATCTAAAGGCTCAACACTTAATGCCCATATTGTACTTAAATCTTCTTCTGAAGAAGGCTTAACTTTTATTTTAGAAAAATTACTATTCATAGTAAAAAATTTATCATTAACAAATAATTCTTCTGCTATAATTTCATATTCTGATAAATTTACAATACCGTAGGTTGAATTATCGCCTTTTGATGTTACTATTGAATTTGGTAAATCTAATTCTTCCTTACCATCATTAAGGCTATTAAATTCAAGTAGTTCATTTACTAACTTCCCATAGTTAATTTCCAACTTATCACCATTGTTTAATTCAATTGTAACTTTTTCCGATACTACGTTATCATCTATAAATTTTCCAACTATACTTATAGATGATAATATATAACTTTCAGTTTCAATACGATTCATAGTCTTGCAACTATCTACTTCTATTTTATTATTATCAAATACAACTTCATTATATTAACTTCATTAAAATTCCAAAGTCCTTCCCCTTCTACCCTCTTCCATTAAAAACATAATCACTTAATAAAATTAACTTTGTTCTACTTTTATGAATTAAACATTAACAGTGTCACAAAATATTCCACAGAAAATACCTTAGTATAAGAAGTAATTTTCTTTATAAAAGGAGTGCTTAATGATAAAAGAAAGAATGGACTGTATAGATTGTGGCACTGAATATTGCCCTTGTCATCTGGCAGAGTCAGGGGAATGTATTATGTGTTCACAACTTCAAGGCGAATGCTTTTGTGACTGTGTAAATTGGAAAGGTGTCTGTGTTTATCAAGAACTTTTTAATAATGGAATGAAGGCTAAAGAAGGAAGAAAAACATACAATTGTGAAGTGACATTTGCAGAAGAAATCGACGAAGGAGTAATTATGATTAAATTTATAGCACCTCATAAACTAGCAATAGATCTAGTTAAACCTGGTAGCTATATTTTTATTAGGACAGATGAGAACAACTTCTTCGATGTTCCAATATCCATTATGGAATCCAATGTAGAAACAGATATTATTACAATTGTAATTGAAGTCAGAGGAATTAAAACAAAGAAAATAAAAGAAACAAAAGTTGGACAAGAAATAGTAATTAGAGGACCTTATTGGAATGGAGTTTTTGGTTTAGATAATATTTTAAAACAGAAAGAACAAAATTGCTTAGTTTTAGCAAGGGGTATTGGAATGGCTCCAATGATGCCTGTCATAAGAAAGCTTGTAACCTCAAATAATGAAGTTGATGTCTTTATTGATAAAGCTCCTTTCAAGGATATTTTTGCTAGTGAATATTTAGATAAGTTTAATATCTTTCCTAAGGAAACCAACTTACTTAACAAAGGTAAATTATCAGATGAAGGTAAATTTATCATTTCTCAATCTATTCAAGATAAGAATATAAGTCATATTCACTTAGCTGGTGCAGATATTTTAACTTATTCAGTTATCGAATATTTAGATGAACTTGATAGAGCTGATATTACACTTTCATGCTGTAATAATTTTAAGATGTGTTGTGGTGAAGGAATCTGTGGTGCTTGTACTGCTAGATTTTCAGGACATAGAGTTAAGAGGTTCTGTAAATTACAATCAGATCCAAGAAATATTTTTGAGGGGAGAAGGTTTATATGAAGATTATCATTATTGGCGGTGGCTGGGCAGGATGTGCAGCTGCTATTAGTGCAAAAAAAGCAGGAGCAGAAGTTCATATATATGAAAAAACAGATTTATTACTTGGACTTGGAAATGTTGGCGGCATAATGAGAAACAACGGAAGGTATACTGCATCTGAAGAACTTATTGCTTTAGGTGGCGGAGATTTAATTAATATTACTGATGCAAACTCAAGACACAAGGGCATAGATTTTCCAGGGCATAAACATGCCAACCTTTATGACGTCAATAGAATTGAAGGTGCTGTAAGAGATCATATCAAATCTTTAGGAATAACAATTCACATGGAGAAAAGAGTTAGAGATGTTGAATTTGATGGACATAAGATAAAAGGTTTATACTTAGCTGATGATAGCTTTGTGGACGGGGATATTTTTATTGAAACAACAGGAACTACAGGCCCTATGGGAAACTGCTTAAGATACGGAAATGGATGTTCAATGTGTATTTTAAGATGCCCTTCATTTGGACCTAGAATTTCAATAAGTGAAAGATGTGGTGTTCCTGATATACAAGGAGAAAGAGCTGAAGATGCTTTAGGTGCTATGTCAGGTTCTTGTAAATTAGCAAAAGAAAGTCTTTCTGATGAAATTAACAAAGAATTAAATGAAAAAGGTGTTGTTGTTTTAAAGGTTCCTACTGAAGATGTTAACTATGGTAAATTAGATACAAAGGTTTGCCAACAATACGCCTTAAAAGAATTCGCTGAAAATGTAGTACTTTTAGATACTGGACATGCAAAATTAATGACAACTTATTATCCTTTAGAAAAATTAAGAAAGATACCAGGACTGGAACATGCTAAGTATGTGGATCCATATGCAGGAAGTAAAGGTAACTCAATGAGATATCTATCTGTTGCTCCTAGAACTAATGACATGAAGGTTCAAGGAGTAGATAATTTATTCTGCGCTGGAGAAAAAAGTGGCCTTTTTGTTGGACATACCGAAGCTCGTCATTCCAAATTGCGATGAATATTAATAATTTACTATACGATGACATGCCAATAGATACCTTATCAGATAGAATAAAAAAAGCTAAATTAGTAGCTGGAATAACTCAAAAAGAATTGGTTAAATTAACAGGATTAAGTCGATCAACTATTAATGAATTAGAAGCTGGATATAGAGATAATATTACTCGAGAAACTTTACTTAAACTTATATCTGTATTAGATAAAGATATTATATGTGATGATTATTTGTCATACATATTAAATCAAGAAAGAAATATAAATTTATTAATTAATACTTATGGAATTGAAAAACTCTCTGCTATATTAAAATGTCATCATTCCTCTATATATAGATGGAAAGTTTTTAAATATCAACTACCAAAAGATAAATATATATTAATAAAAAAATTAGACCATAAATAACTTTTGGTCTTTTGCTACAAATAAATAAAGTTAACAATTAAGCTTATGCGGCAAAATTTAAGACTAGGATTTAATTTATCCTAGTCTTTAACATAATTTATTATTTCCCCTTTTTAACGCTTCTGCTCTCTCTTCCATTAAAACTTTTAATTCTTCTATATCTTCTAATGTAGCTTTATTCCTTATAAAACATCTTGCACTAGTTCTATTCTTTAAGTAATTAGCGTGATCTCTATTTTTTTCTCTCCATCTTTTATCTGCATTCCTTTGTGCTTCACTTGTTTTCCTCATTTTAACCCTCCTACTTTACTAAAAAGATTAACTATTATTGTTACAAAAACTAAAAGCTTTGTTGCTTTTTTTAATTTTTTATAAAAATTATTATATGAATGTAAACCTTGGTCAATACTTTTTATATATTTTTAACATTTTTTTAATAAAAAAATACCTAGTAAGTAGAAATTAATCTACCTACTAGCTTTCTGGGACTCTACAAATTTAAAATTAATATAATTTCAGGAGGTACCCTAATTATTATATGTTATTCAAGAGCAATATATTTTGTTATATTCATTGTAAAATTCCCCCTATACAATCACTATTGATTTTGCATACTATTGATGAAATACATACTTCCCTAGTGGAGGAATTGTCTACATTTTTTTCATAAACAAAAATGGACTAGGTCAACCTTATGGTTAATCTAGTCTCTTTTTATTTAAGTATATATATTCCTTCTGAGAAAAAATTCAGTATCTTTGTTATATAGACTTTTTTCAACTTATCTTTTTCAAGCAACTCTTTTGTCAAGTTTTCTAACTTTTTTTCATTTTTACTTAAAATAATAGCATTACCATCACACGTTTTAATCAAATAAATATTATACCCGAAGAAACTTAACATTGGATTTATATAAAACATATTTCCTTTGCAATACAAATATCCTAATAGCAATTGAATTAATATTGATGTAATTAGGATTTTGTAATCACTATTGGTTAATTGTGCGAAATCTGTAGTTATAAATGAAACTATATATGCCAAAATATAATCCAATACCTTATCATTACAATTTTCAATACTTACTATATTAACAGGTTCAGTATATTTATTGGAAACACTAATCAAAAAAAACAATATTATATTAGATAAAAATATCAATAATATTAATATATATAATATTATATCATTTTTCCCGATTTCATTAATCTTAAAACTAATTATTTTACTAATAGATATTATTATATCATTAATTCTATAATTTAATGTGATGATAAAAATATAAAGAGGTGAATATGATGATAAAAACATAAATATTTTACTTATTATACTCATCATACCACCTCCAAATATTATAACTATTCACTCTATTATTTTAGCATTTTTTAATCTTAGTTTTTTTGTCAGTAACGTAGTCATCTCCTGATAAGTTAGATTTCAAATAATCATCTTGAATTAAATGTATTAGTTCAGAGGTATCATTTGAAATTATTTCCCCATTTTCAATCTTCATATCTAACCCAACACTACTTATTATATTTTGAATATCATTAAGTGAATTATTAACCTTATCTTTAAACCAGTTGATATCAGAATCCTTTATTTTTGCCAACTTCTTTTTAATTGTTACTTTCTCTGATTCTTTTTCTATATCTTCAATATTTTTTATTATATTTAGCTGCCTTATTTTATTAATATTTTCGTTACATTTTTTAGTATATTCATCCTGATAATTAAATATTTGTTCAAAATATAATTGAGTAAATATAGCCATATAATTTTCATACATAACACAATCAAATTTATCATCTATAGAAATTATATCCTCTTTTATTTGCTTTAATCGTCCTTCATTAAACAAAACTTTTAATTTACTTTTTAAATAAAGACTAGAAAATATTTTTTTAAAAAAGAAATATCTCTTATTATCATCTACATTAGTCATTATAATTACATATGCTCTACTATTTTCTATTTCTTTAAAATTGTTAACTAATTGTATACTGTCTATATTATCTAATGAACTTTTAATTTCTTTTAATTTCGGTACTTCTTCTATATCAATATTATCAATTAAATCATCTAACTTTACAATAGGATCATATTCAGTCATCTCTTTATTATTAGTTAAATATATAAATTTCTTTATAATATTTTCCTTCATTTCTTCTCTCAATGAATTTTCTATCAATACTTTTCTTAGACTAAAATCCTCCAAAATAAAAACACAACTTAAAGCAACTTGTGTATTTTTTTTGGCTTTTTCCAACTCTTCTCTTACTAATTTTAATTTAAACATATACTCCTCCTAATAAACTTTATATTCCAAAGAATATATGCTATAATAAAAATACATTCAATGAAATATATTATACTTTTAGAACTCGGTAGATTGGTAGTCGTTTCGAGTTCTTTTTTCTTTTATATTAATGCTTGTCTACATTTTCTTCAATACATTCGACAAAACATCTTATATTATTACAGGCAATACATAATAAAAAAGGCAGCAGATAAGGATAACTCCCTACCTACTGCCTTTATTAGTACTGTAATATTATTAATTATAGCCAATTAATTGAATTCCTTAAAATAAAATGGTAAAATTAAACAAAGTAATTAATAAAGATATCTTTCATATAATAGTAAAAATCACATAAATATTTATAGTGAAAAAAGATTTTTATTACGTGGCACAATAGAGGTGATTATTATGAATAAAATTTATAAACTCATTATTTATATTCTATTAGGATTGGCAATAAGTATAACGCTTTATTCTATATACTTAGTAAATATAGAATTTATATTAAGAGGTTTTATTCATATAATATTCTTAACTTCGTTGCTATTACTAGGCAAATTAGATGGTAAAAATAAAAAAATAGTAGAAATAACTTTTTGGATTTCTTCTATGATAATAATTATTTCAGATTTTTATAAAATATTTTTGTAAAATAAAAAAAGGTAGCAGATAAGGATTGATTCCTCAACTGCTACCTTTTTATAAGTATAGTACAATGCTATTAATAAGTATAACCAAGTATTCAAATAAATATAATTATTAAATTTTTATTATAAATTAAACAGTTTTATTGATTTTATTCCCTTGATATTATATATTACTGTTAAATCTCACCGTAGTATTAATAACTACAAAAAGAAAAAAGAGTGATTAGTCCCCCTTATTGATTGGTCGCTCTTTTTCTTCTTGAAACAATAACAATACTATTAGTGAGAGCTCCTAGATATACATTTCGTTATTTAAAACACAATAAAAAGGACTAGTTTAATCTTAGTGTTAATCTAGTCCTTTTTATTTATTTATATATTTATTACATTATTAAAAAGCTAGTAAATAAGTTCTATCTTACTTACTAGCTTTCTAGGATTCTATAAATTTAATATATAATTTTAAGAGGCATCCTACTTATTATACGTTATTCAAGATCACTATATTTTGTTATTTAATTCTAAAACAAAAGACTAGGATAATAATTATATCCTAGTCTAATCTATCACTTAATTTCATATTCAGCAAAGTTCCCATCTTTAGTCTTGTACGGCATTACTCTCAAATACTTTCCTTTGTTTATATCATTTCCTTCTATATATAGAATTGCATTTCCTTCATTATTTGTAACAACAACTGATAAATCAGAGTATTCTTTCCCTTCTTCATCAATTATTGATACAGATAAATGCTCTTTATTAGCATAAATAACATTTTCAATAGGACTTTCTGTTTTAACCTCAATGATATCTTCTTTTTTTGTTACTCCCTTTATATTTAAATTATCTCTCACTCCATATTGGTTTGTATACTTTTCATCAGCATTAACCATTCCCATCTCAGCTAAATTAGGTTCATATTTTTTTGAACCACCACATCCAACTAGTATCAATACCAAAAATCCACTTAATAACATACTTAATTTTCTCTTCATATATATCCCCCTTTCGATACATCTTATTTTTATTATATTTCACTGGATTTATTTGTCAACAATGTAAAATAGACCAATTATATGAAAGAGAGTTTTATTAAGATAGATTTGTCTATACAGCTATTAATTACTTCTATAGTTTTATTTTTAATACCAATTATATTATAAATAAAAAGCCAGCAAACAAGGTTTTATCCCTATCTACTGGCTTTTATCTATAAGTATAGTACAGAACTATTATATATTATAACCTATTATTTAGATAGATATAACACCCTATTTCGTCATAGTTAGAGTAAATTTATTGACTATCCTCCATTTTTATGCTATTTTGTAATTGATATAATAAACCAGTATTAGTTTTAATTAAATTAATACTCCTGAACCTATATATAAATATAAAGAGCGATTAATCCACCCCACAAGTAAGATTAATCGCTCTTTATTGTTTTCTTATTTTGTAAGTATAGCGTTTTTTATTATAACCAATTATTTAGTTAAAATACTAGTCCAAGTTGCTGGCCCGCAAGAACCATCTACAGATAATCCATTATCTCTTTGATATGCTTTAATAGCAGCTACACATCCATTACCACAATGACCATCTATTCCATTTACATTATAACCTAGCATTGTTAAGCTAGATTGAAGCATCCTAACGTGATTTCCTTCAATACCTAGTTTAACAACCTTATTCTTCATTACCTTTAACAATCTTGACTCCCCCTTATTTTCACATAGTTCATTTAGCTTGGCTGTTGTTGCAGGTCCACAATACCCATCTGGATTTAATCCATTATCTTTTTGGAACTTAAGTAAAGCATTATAACTATACTCACCCCATATACCATTAGCACCCCAGCTTCCTAGATCATACCCTAGACTTATAAGTTTAGCTTGTACATCTTTTGCTCTATTTCCTATAAAGTTTTTAGATTGTTCTATAGTTGCAACATAAATAGGTTTGTTATGATCTACCTCTATAGAAGTATCACCAGTATTAATCCACTGTATGAACTCTTTCCATAGATTGGGGTTTTGAATCATCTTTCTGGGGCATGTCTTATAAGTAGCATCATAATGCCTTTTTACTCTGTCCATTCCCCAGCCATATTTGTCTAATAAGTACCTATTTAATTCAGCTGCATTCTTTCTAGCTGTATTGTAATCTGAATCAGGATTAACACATATTTCTATGCTGATATTATTCCAATTTGTAATTACTCCGTAATTTGCATCTCCTACGGACCATGGACCATCACTTAACTCTAAACATTGATAGATTTCTTTATCATCTACATAAAAATGAACAGAAGCATTTCCTAAATTCCCATTAAATTGAGCTTTAGCATGATTTCTTGCTCCTGCTCCTTCACTATAGTTATCTGTTTCATGGTTAACTATATATTTAGGATTATTTTTTCCCTTATAGCACTTATAGGATTTTAAAAATTCTTTATTGATTGTAAGCATCTTTTTTCCTCCTTATAATAGGTAAAGTAAAAGAGTAGCCTATTTGACTACTCTACTTTACTAGATTGTTTTACTACTTGGTTTGTTAATACTGTGGCACCAACTACCAATATACCTTGAATAACAGATTCTGCACTAAGCCCCATTACTGCAACTGCTCCAGCTACACCTATAGGTAATAAGATTACTGGTATATACTTATCTACAACACTCTCTGTTTTCTTTAAAATGAACCCTATAACATATAGTGCAGGTATTAAGACTAAAGCATTCTCCATTATAAAGTTTGTAAATTCCATTTTACATCTCTCCTCTTAAATTTGATTTTATTTCTTCAACATCTTCTTTGATGTCTTCAACTACATTAAATTTTTCAGCTAGCTCTGAAATTACTTCTTGATTCTTATTGATAACCATCTGCAATTTTTCCTCTCTAACCTTACTCTCTTTTCTGGTGTCTATTAGTAGCCATACAAAAAGAACTGCCCATGCTCCTTGATTTAATATAACTTTAAACAAGTCATTTTCCATACATTATTACCACCTCTCTTCTAATTTTTTTGTATAAAAAAGAGACTAGAATTTCTTCTAATCTCTTTTAAATCTTTTATTCAATTACTTAATCACTTTTTATTAAAATTTGATTAAATACATTTTACTGAATCTTGCTTAATCTTTCCTCACGATCTATTAACTTCAATTTCAAACGCAACTCACTCATCTTACTGAGTATATCATTTATCTTCCTGGTCTCTGTTAGCTCACAGCTCTCTAATTCCTGCATAATTTCTTTAAGAGAATTTTCAATATTATTATACCCAACATTTTTTGTTATAGAATATTTATAAGATATTCTATGTATTAATCCATTTAAATAATTTGTTTTTGATACAATTTCCAATACCTTCACAATATCCCTCCGTATTTTTAATTACTTCTGTGAATTTAATGTTTCATTAGTACATATATATCTATTTAAATCTCTTAAATTGCAGCAATTATTTTTTATAATTTCACACTATATATTTTAAATCAAACAGAAAAAAATATCAAATTTTGCATATTAAACAACTTTTATTTTATTTGTTGGTATTTTTTATCTAAAAATAGTTATTCTTAGCAAATACTATATATACTTAAATTTAAGTATGCCTGAACTCAAGTTATTTTCCTCATAGACTCCATTCCTCCGTATTTACAAGGTTACAAATATATTTGATAGCTATAAATTTCAGTAATAATTCTTTTTTCTAATAGGTTATACTCCTGTCAGTTCCAACATTTCCAAACCTTTTTATGTCAAGCTTTCTATTAGCCCTATCTAAGCAAAATACATCAAATGTAGTTTTGGTTGGATCTATATTCTCCCTACCTAATCCTGTGTTATCTCCCATTGCTTGTGTTACTGTTATAACTTTAATATTGTTAAAGTTATTGATAGCATCCGAATGAGTATGACCACTTATCCATCCAACTATATCTACATCATATTCCTTTGAATAATCAACTTTAAACTCCCAAGAGAAGTCTGTATTTGAGTTAGTTTTAGTAAAAGTCTTTGATGTTTTATTTTTTCTTGCATTTATTAAATCTGCAATAGCTTGGCTATTTTGAGTTTGAGCTCTTAAAGGTACATGAGACATAAATATTATAGCCCACCCTTCATCTGGCGTTCTTAAAGCTTCACTCAACCATTTACCCTGTTCGTTTCCTACCACATGAATTGTTTCATCATCATTTCCATTTGGTACTCTAGGATATTTAGTTGTTCCATCTGATAACAATATGTAATTATCATCAGTGTTTAAGAATATTAGTCTAACCTTCTGTTGAGGAAAATCTTTATAGTAATACATAGTATTACTTACTGCTCTTCCAAGCAAAATATTAAGTTGCGCTGGAGATAATACTGCATCTTTTCCAGTTTTCTTATAGTTATATGCATCACCAAAGTCGTGGTTACCAGCTAAGAAATAGACAGGAGAATTAGCCCTTTGTGCCCTATTTGATACATCTTGAATAAGTGGCTTAAATATAGACATAGTAGTCCAATCATAACTCATATCTCCACCTATTACAGAGAAGTCTATAGGGAATTTATTACTTAACTCTATTAACCCTTGTAAATGATCTATATTGTTATTCTTAACATTCCCACTCCATTTTAAGTCATCTGTAGGAAAATGATGTATATCCGTAATAAAAGGGAATATTAGGTCATATCCATTCGTGTTAGCATTCAATTTGTTTACCATAGCAGTAGTAGTACTAGAATAAATTTCATCATAGAAACTTAAAACTAATCTGCTCTTTTCAGCTTCAGATAGTTCTCTGCCTGTATTATGTTTAAATAACAGAGCTTGATAACCAGGTTCAAAATGATGTGTAGGCCCACCAGCATATAATTTATCCCAAGAAGCCCCATTACCTGAAGCATCTGAACACTTAGCAGAACACCACTCATAACCAGGAAAATCAAAAGTTACATCCATAGCTTTGGTTATTTTAATTATAGGAGTCTTTACTCTTGTCTTATCACTAGCACCTACCTTTAAAACTCCATTATCTATCCAATATCCATCATATGAATTTTTACTTGGATCATTAACATTAGTTAATTTCAAACCGCCTTTATTTAGATAGGAGTTTAATATCCTTTGCTTTACAAGAAGGTCTTCAGTTTGTGTATGTGTTAGTTTGGAATTTATATCAGATAATTCATTATTAACTGAACTTCCTCTCTTATTAAAAACAACACTTGAATCAGTATGTGGATAATATATATCTCCGTTTTCATCTTGTATTTCTATTTTATTTACAGCCATATTCTCCACCACCTTAAACTATTTTAAAGAAAAGTTTCTTCTGTGTAGCATTACTTAAACTTGTTCCAACCTTTACTGTATCTCCTGGATCTCCTTTATCTCCCTTAGGTCCCTGAGAGCCTGTTGCCCCCTTAGGCCCTGTTGCTCCTTGTGGCCCAGCTGCACCAGTATCTCCTTTGGGACCTTGAGTACCTTGTGCTCCAGTTGCTCCTTTTTGTGCTATTAAAGTCCAGTAAGTTGTATTTGTAGGAGTTTGACCTGTATTAGAAGTTTTACAAGCATAAGTATTACCACTATATGTAACAATATCTATATACGCTGAATTATTTACATAAGCAGTAGAATTTGACCATTCACCTAATAATCTCATTGAAACACCTTTTGCTCCTGCTTCACCAGCTGCTCCAGTTGCACCTCTCTCTCCTGTTTCGCCTTTAGGACCTTGTATTCCTTGTGGCCCTTGAGCCCCAGTTGCTCCTTTAGGTCCTGTTAATTTACCTGCTGCTAACTTTTGTTCAAATGTTTCGCCATCAGCAAAAGTAACGCACTCTGCAGATGTTAAAACATTTACCTCTTCTTCAACAGCACCTGTACTTTCATTTAATAATTGAACTCTTACTTTTCTTAACCCAGCCACTTTTCATCTTCCTTTCTTAAACTATTTTTATCCCCATATTAGGTGATACTTTTATGTTCTGATTTCCACCAATTGCACTCTGCTTCTCAGTAACTTTAAAATAAAATGTATTTTCCTTCTTTACTGATGGAATCTCTTCACAAACAATTATGTTAGATTTTTCTCCTAAAGATATTTCAATATTATTTAGTCTTTCTGTATATTTTTCCTCAATTTTTCCGCTTTCTTCTTCAAAGTATTTCTCCCACTCTTGTACACTTTTCAATGCTAAAGTTAAAGCAGAAAATTCGTTTGTACTTTCTATAGCTGCATCATCTCTTAAAGATGCTATTACATCTATATCAAATTTAATAGTCGATAATATATCCGTAGCTTCATAGATTACTAACTCTAATTTAAGCCATCCACTTTTGGCTAACATCTGTGAAGTAAGTTGCAACTCTACCAAGCCACCTTGTGCGTTAACTATAGTTAGATTATTAAATACTTTTGTTCCATCTGGTTTAACTCCATATACCCTTACTGTTTTATTTTCCAATGAAAAAGGTACTCTATTATCTAATAAATTAAATAATAAGTACCTTGCTGTATCATTTTGTTTAACTTTTATAGGATCGTATAGATCTTTATTAATCTCTAAATTAATTTTTCTTAGAAACTTCATGATTACCTCCCTACATATTATATGTAATCTATAGTTTCAGGAATTACCTTAAGAACTGCTCTACCATCTTCAACCTTAAATAAATGTATATTATTAAATATATACTCATCCTTATCTATAACTAAATAATCATATATTATTTTAAAGTCGATTTTATCTTCTCCAAAGTAATCCATATCTTGTATGCCAGTTGCTACGCATTTTATCTCTTTACTCTGTTTACTATAAAATAAAGTCATTTTACTTCGCATCTCTTCTATATTAGGCATTAATACCCCTCCTATGCTATTACTGTATAACTTATTACTAAATTTTCATTTGCATATGCTATTTTATCTTCTAGAACAGAGACAAAATTTAAAGAACCTCTTACCACTATTTTATTATCTTTTCTTTGTTCACCTTGGCAGTAAAATTCTCTTACAGCCCAATTGCTATTTTCACCTTCATGATATAATCTAACTTCTCTAACATTAGTAGAAACGCTTACGGTTTTACCTTCAAATTCAGCTGGTAACTGAACTATAACTCCTGTTAAACCACCTGTATTAGGAGGTAACGCAGGCAAAGTAACATAACCACTATATTGTAAGTGATGGTATTGTCTTTTACTATCACCAAACTTATTATAAAAGCCTTCTTCTGGACTTATAACTATTTTACTACCATCAGGTAATTCACTTTCAAATGTACCAGTTTCCATCCATATTTTTGTCATTCCATTCTTAGAAGAAAATAATCTTCCGACAATCTTATCAGCTATTATACCCTCTGCTGTAAATGCACTTGTAAAATCCCAATCCTTTCCGTCTGGAGTCCTCTGTTGACTAATTTGTATTCCAGCACTTCCTCCAATCATACAGCCATATGTAGGTGAATTAGGATCTAAGTCTTCCCATATAAATGCTCTTACATCTTGTAATTGTCCTATCTCTTTTTGAGCTTTCAATTTAGCTTTTGTAGCATCTAAAAATCCTTGTATTTCATTTGCTTTTACGCTACCATCACCATTTAAAATACTTTCTACTTTACTTCTAACATCACTCTGCTTATTAAAAAAATTTTCTTTAAATGCTCCCACATCTACAGACTCATATTTCCTTGTTAGTATGTTCCAGGTATATCCTACACACCTTGATGCAAAATCAATGTCTAACTTCTCATGATATATTGATATTGTATCACCTAGTCCAATATTAACTAATCCTTTGACATACTTATATTTAGTAGTGTTCTCTAAAGGAGCAACTTTTGTAGTACCTGTTACAGTTGGCTTGTCAAGTCCACCATCATACAACTCTTTCATTCTAATTCTCATTGATTTATATAATTCTTCAACTGTATCAAATCCTTCACCATCACTAGAATCTTCTTTTAGCTTTAAATCGGACATTTCTACAAAATCCTCTTTAATTTCTCTGTACTTATTTATTAGTGGGCTATCTATGTATTTTTCCGGAAGCATTCTTCCATTAAAGGCTACAGGATAACCTCTTGTTATTACATTATCCTCATTATCTTCTAAACCTAGCTCTAGCATATTATTGCCATAGTTTATATAAGCCCCATAATCACCACCGATATGATCATTTACAGTTATATTATAATTGTCTAAGAATATCTCGCCACCCCACCTAGAAATAAGTGTATTATCAGCATTTCCATTAATAGCAGCAACTCTATTCATTTTTACAAAATATGCTGTTGCTAATTTTTTTATATTAGATTTACCACTAAATTTTGTTCCATTAAGTATTATATCTAATGCTTCTTGACATGTTTTATTCTCAGCTCTATTATCTAAAATAAGACTTTTATTTAAATCAAAGAATATATGCCTGGCCTTTATATTTAAGCCACCTACCATATTCTTTTTAATACTATAAACATGAAATAACTGACCAGTAGAATAAGGAGTTGGAGCTTTAATAATTCCATCATTTTTTATAAACTTCCATCTACCTTCTTTATCACATGGATGTGATAACTCTATTTCACAAATTCCATTTAGCTTAATTTTAAATAATGCTTTATTAGGACTTAATGTGACGTTACCATCAGATTCAAAGTCATTGTTCTCTGGACTATAAAACTCTATAGACATTACAAACACCTCCAGTTTGGAATAACTGTAATAGAAAAATTACCATTCCAATTAAATTTATTTTCCCCAGGCTTAAGATATAAATCTTCCCACTTACCAGTTTTTCTATTATTCTCAATAGATCCTTCTCTATAAATGAGTTCTAGATCTGTATCAATTATTATCTCTTGTCCTATATTTAATTTAATTAGATTATCATTAACATATAGATTAAGCATACCTTCACCTTTTATACGGTAAATAGGTTTAGATACGTCTCCATAATTACATAATGTTGGAGGTAAGGAAATTTCATGTACACCATCTATATCATAAGTGTATGGATCACATATAAAATTTATATTGGCTTCACCTAATCCATTAAATACAGTCTTAAAATTATTAGGTACTTCAACTTTTTTGACCTTATAAAAATAACCCAAGTCAGTAGAAAACATTAATTTATTATCCTCTATCTGATTGAGCCATCTTTTAATACTTCTATATCTGTTTTTTATTATTTTCTCATCTAGAATATCTAAATTTACCGGAATAACTATATCGTCATAACCACCTAAATCTTCATACAAATCACCATCAGCACCATCTATACTTATAGGATTCATACGTTTATTAGGGAAAGGAATTATAACTTCATTTAGTAACTTAATTTTAAAATCTTTATAACTATTCTTATTATTGAATACAATAAATTCCGCCATCTAATTTCCTCCCCTTGATACACTATAACTATTCTGATCCTCACTTATATTTTCTATAACCATTGGAGTTGTTACCTCTGCAATGACTTCACTATCTAATGGTACAGAAACTTTAGCTATAATATTAAAACTTGGATTATAATTTTTACTAGCACTATTAGTATTTTCTACATTAACATTATTCTCTGCGACTACTCTAGCTGTAGTTCTAGCAGTTTCATAATCTACTGTGCCTTTCATTTTAGCAAATAAATCCTTCATGTTTGCATCAATATCTTTTTCTAAATTAGGAGTCTCTATATCAATACCTACACCAATACCTTTTACTATGTTAGTACCTATCAAATCTCTCATTACACGAGAAGGTGAATGTATCCCAAAGAAATCTTTAATTCCTCCAATTATATTACTAGCAAAGCCTCCTATTTTATCCATTATCCAGCCACCCATATTAGAAATACCATTCCAGAGACCTTGTATAAGATTCTTACCTATACTAGCTGCGTTATCCCAACTAAGAATATTCTTTAATCCTTGAATTGCACTTATTGCAACATTTTTTGCAGCTTGTACCAAATTCCCTACTGAACTACTTATACCATTAGTAACCCAACTTATTAAGTTCCTACCAATACTTCCTCCTGAGGTAAATATCCCTTTTATTCCATTTACAACACTTTCAGCCGTAAACTTAGCAACTGTACCTATATTAGATACCATAGATTTAATTCCATTACCAATACCAGTTATTAAATTCTTACCAATACTAGCCCAATTCATTAAGGTAAATACATTTACTATAGCCATTATTATTTGTGGAATATTAGCAACTAGTGTTGGTATAGATTGAATCAATCCTTTAATAAGCATTCCTATAATTTGAACACCTGCCATAAGTATTTGAGGTAACGCATTGTATATAGCATTTGCAAAACTATTTATTATCCTAGGAACCTCTGCAATTAACGTAGGCAAAGCACTAACTAATCCTTGTACTAAAGCTAGTATAATATCTATTGCTACATCTAATATCAAAGGTAAATTTTCAATTATCATGTCACACATTGAAACCATTAAGTTAACTATAGTTGGTATTAAGGTAGGTAAATTCTTTGCTAAACCTTTCCCTAATGTTGTCAAGGCTTGTAACCCTATCTCTAAGAGCATTGGTAATGACTCAACAATACCATTTACAAGTGAAGAAGTTACATTAATTCCCGCTTGTACCATTCCAGGTAATATAGAACTTATTAATTCCGGTATTTTATTAATAATTGATGGAAGTAATTTATCAATTAATTTTCCAATACCATTTATAGCAATTTCTATTCTTGGCAATAAATTTTCCCCTAAAGTCCCCACACTATTAACTAAATTATCTACTAGCTTATCAAAATCAGCATTATCATCAGCCATACCAGTTAATAAATTATTCCAAGCTGATTTAGTCATGCTCAAACTACCTTCAATCGTAGAAGCAGCTTCTTTCGCTGTAGTTCCAGTTATACCCATTTCATTTTGTATAACATGAATGGCTTCTATTATGTCGCTAAAATTACTAATATCATACTTAATACCGCTAATTTTACTAGCTTCTTGGAGTAACCTCTGCATTTCTTCTTTAGTTCCTCCAAAACCTAGTTTAAGGTTATCTAACATGGTATAATTTTGCTTTGCAAATCCCTGATATGCATTTTGAATATTTTCAATTGCTGTCCCCATTTTATTAGCATTATCAGCCATGTCCTCAACAGCCATATTACCTATTTTAGCAGCTTTTTCAGTGTCTCCACCAAGTCCTTGTAATAATGAAGCTGCAAATCCTGTAATAGTATTCATATACTCGTTTGCAGACATTCCTGCTGCCTTATATGCATTATTTGCATACTCCATTACTTTATCGCTACTGTTCTTAAATAATGTTTCAACCCCACCAGTCAATTGTTCATATTCAGCATATTGTTTTACCGACAAACCGGCCAAAGTTGCTACTGCAGTTGTAGCAGCAGCAACCATCCCAGCTACTGCTGTTGCACTAGTTTTAGCCATACTACCAATTTTTCTACTAAGACTTTTTATATCTTTTTCTGCACCTGAATTATCAACCGTAGTATCAATAATTATTTTTCCATCAGCCAAGTTGTTCACCTACTTTCTTTATAAAATAAAAAAAGCAGGCATTGGCTCACTACTCTATGGTGTGGCTCTAAGCTCTGTCTTTTGGATCTTCTAATTTAATTATCTTTTTGCATCTAGGGCATTTAATTTCACCTTTAACAAAATCAGCTTTTAAGAGTAGCTGATTGCAATTTGCACATCTTATATCTTTAATTCTCATCACCTCGTTATCTATAAAAGCACTAATTTTAATTTAAGATAATTAGAATATTTACAACACTTTACTTAAATCCTCGCTGCTTAATAAAGCTATAGTTATATCATCAAGTTTATTCTGCTCATCCTTAGAAATTGGTATTTCATATAACTTCTGCATCCGCTTATAATAAGCCTTTTGTTCTTTATCCTTAACTTTAGATAAATCCATGCTTCTATATCCCATAATCTTAACTATCATATTATCATCTTTAAGGGACTTGAACATAGCTTTAAACTTCCACCAATGCAAATACTCTATATCTTGCAAATCTACTCCATATTGATCTAAGAAAGCACTATAAATATAATCATCATCATATTCAAAGCTGTAAATTTGAGTAACGCCCTTACTTTTACCATTTCCTTTTGATGAAGATACATCTTTACCACATCTATAAAACCACAGCATTTGTTCTATAGCTTCTTTAATATTTTCAGGTATATCTGGATAATAAAGTTGTAATGCCATAAGAATTTTATCATCTTCATCTATAATTCCATCTTGCATTAATAATTCAAATAAAATAGAAGTACGAAAATCACTATTAATCTCGTACTCCTTATTATCAATGTTAACTGTAGTTGGAACTAAGTCGACCAAAATATTCATTATTTCTTACTTCTTCTAGTAGCTCTATTAGGGGAGTATTTATTCATTAGCCTGTCAAGTTCTTTCTTTTGCTCATTCATTTTTAGAACAAATTCCTCTAAAGCCTTTATACAAACCATCAGATTAACTTTATTTCCAAAAACTTTTTTATCTGTTCCTTCTCCAAACATAGTATTAAATACTTCGAATATAGCTGTACATAATGTTCTTATACCTTCAACGTTATTCATCCCTTGAACTTCTTCTTTTACAAGTTGTAAATTATTCAACACTTCATCAAACTTTTCAGCAACTTCAAGATCATATACATCTAAATCCTCTAATTCAACTCCGTTAATTATCATTTAACGTTCCTCCATTTCTATTTTATAGTCCAACTACTTCCTAATGTAGCAGTCTTTAAAGCTCCATTATCTTTAAATGTGAATTTTTCCAAATCAAAAGGTACTCCTTTAAATTTATCTTCACTATCATTAAATGTTATTCCTGACACAGAAATTTCAGTTACAGAACCAGTATTAGAATACGCTACATCAACAACCTTCTTAGTAAATCCTTCTTCAAATGTCTTTGTAGAAGTATCAAAAGTCCCTTCAATTGGATCACTTTGTCCTAAAAAAGTACCTGAAATTCCTAATTCCCCATCATTATCATCAAAGCTATCTACAGCAATAGCAACTTTAAATTTTCTAGCTCTAAATTTATTTTCTTCAGATGCCTTCTTATCTAAATCAACTATTATATACTCTGTTTCTGTATCAGCACCAGTTAATAACATTTCTCCAATATTTCTTATATACTCAATTGCTTTATCAGAAGCTATTTGATCTGTATTAAATGATATTGACCACTCATAACCAGTAATACTTTGAGTAGCACTTACTTGATTTATATATCTCTTTGAAGTAGTTTGAGCACTTGGACTTTCATTAAGTTCAGTAAAACCAGTTCCTAAAAGTTCAAACATATCATTTACTTTTAAATAATTAGCTTGTATACTTCTCTTTCTAATTCCCATTCTATCTTCCTCCTTTTTGAAAATAAGTAATTCTCATTTGAATTTGATATCTAGCTTTATCAACATCTGTTTGAAATGCATAACCAGTAGTTAAACACTCTATTGTTCTACACTCTTTATCATTTAAATCAGGTAAATTGCCTTTTATATTTTCTTCTTCTATCCAATTTGCAAAATCTTCATAAAAACCACAATTACTTATATTTTGCAATACATCAGGTCCATATGACTCCCTACTACAAAATATAAACTCAAACTTTCTTATGCTAGATCCATCTACATATTTTTTTATTATTGGATCACATGGAGTTTCTTCAATACTGTACATAGTTGATTCCTCACCAAGATAATCAACATTTACTTTTACTGCTCCATTAAATTCCTGCAGATAAGGGCATGTTCTTATAAATTTTCTAATACTATCTATAATCACTTAGCTCTACCTCCTACAAAATCAGCTATTGTTTTAACTACACTATTCCCTTTATCGGCCCAAGCTCTTTTATCCCATCTCTTACCTCTTAAGCCTCCAAAGCTAGTACCTTGTTTACCATTTCCGGCATTCTTATAAAATTGTTCAGCTGCATATGGAGCGTTATACTCAATATTAGTAGGATTAACTTGAACCATCATATCCTTCAATCTACCAGTTAAGAAAGGTGTATAAGGATTCATAATTTTGTAGCATTCCTTAGTAAATCTAACTTGAGCTTTTCCATTCTTATTAAGATACCTCTTAAGTAATATTTTTTCTGTTTTATCCATTTCAATTCTTACAGTTGTAGCCATTACTTACACTCAACCTCCCAATGACCTGACCATTCCTGAACACCAAGAATATTAACAACATCATCAAAATTATTTTCCAAGTCAGTTATTGAGTTAGGTTTAAGTCCTGTAATTTCAAAATCAATTTCACCTTTAACAATTATGTCATTAACTCCAAAAGTAAAATAATTAGGTCTTTCTTCATTGGTTAACTTAGCAAATCTTTTAGGACTAATATATCCTGGTATTTTATCAATAAAAATAATAATGCTATCATCACGATTTAATCCTTTATCGCCAACAGTAGCATTCCTTTTACCTTGCCAATTAACTTCCCTTATAACAACTCTTTGATACCTATCAACATCATTTTCTTTATCATAATACTTATTATAAAGAGTGATATCAGCATTCTTAAATAATACCCCCATAATATCACCCCATTAACTTAACAAATGGAGCTGGTAATAAGTCTTTAATATCATCAGTTATGGTCCATTTTCCTTCATCAGAGAAAGTCATGCTTTGACCACCCTCACTAAATGATTTCACTCCTGGCATTACTTTATAACTTTCAGCTTTTTCAACTAAGAGTTGAACAGCTATTCCATAATTGGATAAAACATATTCTTTAGTCCACTTATGATTACCAGTAACATTTAAATAGCCTTTAATCTTTTCTATTGCAATATCCTCATTAGAGTACATTTAACCCCTCCTTAATAGAAAGTAAAAGAGAGTAACTAAGTACTCTCTCTCTATGCTTCATTCATAAATCCTTTTGCTTTTAGATCTGCAATTAAATTATTAAATGCTGTTACTACTACTGCAACTTCTGCCCCACCATCTAACGCATCTACTTTATTTAATTTATTAATTACTGCATCTGCTCCTTTGGGACCAGCTGGTCCCGGATCCCCTTTTTCGCCTTTTTGTCCAGCTGCTCCTGCAGGTCCGGTTTCTCCTCTTTCTCCTTTTGGTCCAATAGGTCCAGGAGTAAGTTCTATGTTTGCAATCCCTTCTTCTATATGATCTAATTTTGCTTTTGTTATTGTTTCACCATCAACCCATGTTTGCTTTTCATATGCTGCCATCCTTCATTACTCCTTTCCTACTTTTGCCTTACCAACTTTGGCTTTTCCTACCCTAGATGTCTCTAGGGCTTGATTAGGGTAAAGTGATAGTTCCTATTCCTAATTCTTCTCCATGAGGTAATGTTGGTAATGCAGTAGCAACAGCTTTAGTAAATTCTCCAACTGGATCTATAGATGTATAAGTTCCAACGAAAATCTTATTATCTAACATAGAAGCTTCTTCCATCTTTCCATCACCAATAAGTTTAACCTCTTCAGCTGTTAACCCATAAATAGTCTCCCCTAATGTTTCATCTCCAAACATAGATATTACATTTTCAGGGAAATATCTAGCAGTCGTATATCCTTTAGTACTTTCTTTCTTGTATTTTCCTTCATAAATTACTATTTGAGGTAAATCTATTTGTGCTAATAGTTCATTTAATGCAGCTAAAGTAACAATCTTGTCTGAATTAACTCCATAAATAGCTTTTCTTACACTTACACAATTGCAAATAGTTTTAACAACTTTTCTAGAAGTTAGTGCTCTTGTTGGTCTTGAACCACTTTCAGTTTCAACTGCATCAGCTAATGCTGCTAAATCATCTAATGGAGTATCACTTTCAGGTGCTTGCCATGTAAATACCTTTTTGTTTCCATTTGGAACTTTATAATCCATAGTTACTTTAATCTTGTTTTCATTAATAGCAATTTTACCTGTAGATAATAACTCCATTCTCATAGCTTCAACTCTAACCCTAACTGAATCTGTCATTTTTTCAGCATCATTGTAAAGTAAAGATAAGACAAAAGCTAATTCTGAGTCTGTTCTTGGATTATTTATCTTAATAATTTCTTTTTCTGCAATTTTAATCTTTCTCTTAATAAGAGCTAGGCTTGCAACACCTTTTTCAATTGCTTCTCTTGAAGCTAACTGAGTTTCTGTATCAAAAGCATGCACTTCTGCACTTACAGGAAGTCCCCCTGTTCCTAAGATCATGTCAAATTCAATGTCTTGAATTTTACGCTCTGGGAAAAGTGATTCCCCTAACATTGGAGTAACTTTTCTTTCTTTAAAATAATTAACTAATTCATTTGTATTAAAAACTTCTTCTAATCTTGGCATTTATTATTCACCTTCCTATCTAAATTTTATATTTGGTACTTTTGCTTTAGCAGCAGTTTTAGCACCTTCGTCAAAACCATCGAATACTCTATCTTCTCTCAAGTAACCTTCAACTATTATTGAAGCTGGCGCATCTCCGTTTGTTACATCTACTGTTTTATAAAGAATCCCTATAGGATTACCTTCGAAACTTGATCCACTTGGTTTTATAACTACACCTGTAACATCAATGAAAGAACCAGCTTTTACATACTTTCTCCCATTCTCATCAGCTTGAGTAACATTTGAAGCTAATACAGTTCCTGAAAAAGTAACTAAATTCTTTTCAGTAACTAAAATCTCCATATCATTTTCATAATTTGATCTTTTAAAATACATATTCTACTCCTCACTTTCACAATAAACTTTATCAATATTAAATTTTGATATACAAGGCCATAAGTGTTCAATTGTAACAATTACTTCACCATCGTTATTCTCATTAATTCCTTTTAAAACCCCTTTTATTTCACTTCCGTCGCTACCTCTAGCTATTACTTCTTTATTCATTTGAAATTCAGTAATATTCACTTTATCATCCTCCTTATTTATCACCCCAAGGATTACTTGGAGCACTTGATCTTGAATTGTTTTGAGCTGCAATAGAAGCCCCAATACTAATTGGTTTTCCATCTGATCCATTACCAGGTACATAACTAGACTGTTTCATTTTTTCAGTAACTATTGCCTCAAGTCCTTTTGACCAATCTTCAGCTATAGAGTCTATGACTTCCTTAGTCTTATCAAAATCTTCACCTAAGCATTTCTCAACTACACTAGCTGGCAGCTTCTTATCCTTTGCATATTTCATAGCTTCAGCTAAAAGATCTTTTCTTGCATTAGCTGCTTTTTCATCAGCTAGTTGCTTCTCTAAATCAGCTAATTTCTTAGCCATAGGATCAGTAACTATATCAGGATACTTTTCCTTAATAAAAGGCTCAAGCTCCTTCTCTAAATTATTCTCCTTCCAAGTCTTTAAAGCTTTATTGTGATATTTATCATTTTCACTCTCCATATAAGCTTTAAAGTCTTTATCATTTTTCATTTTTTCCTTAAAGGCCTCTAAGGTAAGTCCACTTTCTTTTAGTGACTTAGCTAAATCACTATCTTTTACTAATTCATCAATATCTTGATCATCAGTAGCTTTTTCAATTAGTTTTAATAAATCTTTCTTTAACATATATCCTCCTTATCCCACAAACCTCTTTATGAGCCTTGTGACACAAAATTATTTAACTTAGTTAGTATTTATATCCCCTTGTACAAGAAAGCTTCCACAAGACGATTACAGGCAAAATAAAAAGCCTTAGTTTCCTAAGACTTAAATACTTAACACACTACTACAAGCTAATGTCTGTCTTTGCATTTTGTTAATTGTATCAATTACAGCTTTAGCAGTTTCAATAACCTCTTTATTCGCTGGTTCATAAGTTTTCTCAAATATATCAGGCTTACATGGATACCTCTCTCCATTAACTCCTGTTATTATATAACTACCTTTGTGTATATAATGTTTTCCTTCTAATGTTCTAATATACGGATATTTCTTACCATAATCTGTATCAAAATATTCCAACTCATCTAAATTTAAATCTTGTCCTTCACTTTCAATAATTTCTATGGTATCAAATCCATCTTCTAATCCAGATTTAAAAACTTCAGCATCAATAACTATCGGTTTCTTTCTGTACTTAGCCATATTATTACCTCCATTTATTCATATTAAATTTTCTACACCTGCGCCTATGCCGATTAGTTGTTAAATAATCCATAGTCCAATTTGCGAATAATCTCTTTAACATTTTTCCTCCTTAATTTTAGGCATAATAAAAGCACCTACCATTTAACTTAGTAAGTACTTTTATAAAACCTTTTTTAATACTTCTTTATACAATTCTCTTAATGTCACATCTTTAAGCTCTAAATCTAATTCATCATCTTTATAATCTAAAAGTCCAACATCAGGTAAACATTCTTCTTTGTCTATGTTTTTATAAACCTTTTTTAAATCTAATATCTCAATACTAGCTAAATCATCAGTTTCTCCTACATAATGAAGAAGAACCTCATAATCTGGTGTTTCATATCCATCAGTAGTTATATTGTTACAATCATTTATAAAACAACATTTAGATATAATTTCATCATTTATTTCATTTAAGCTCAATGATTTTACTACTTTCGCCATAACAACACCTTCTTTTTTATATTATTATTTAAATACCTTTTATTAGGGTAATATGCTGTAATTATATCACTATTAACTATCACTATCAAATCTTTTCCTTTTATATTTTTAATATATACATTTTTACCAAATGATAGTCTTATCTCATCTGGATTTTTTAAACTTTCTACTATTTCATCTATATTAGATGGGTTTAAAAATTCCTTATGGTCCTCTAAGATATGCCAGTATTGATCTATACTTTTTCTACTTTTATTTATAACTTCTATAGGTGTTACTATTTCTTTTTTTATAGCTTTTTTCCAATACTTCATTCCATTTTTAGCTTCATTTTCATCCAAAATACCTGAATTAATTTGTGATCTTAATATCCCCCAATTACTTTTCTTAGCAAACAATTGTAAACTTATCACTAAATGTTTTTCATCATCTTCCTGGACATAAAAGCATTGACAATTTGGATGTCTAGGTAAACTCGGCCTATTAGAATCATAAACATTAAATACCTTATTATGATCATTCATGCATTTATCACAAGTATTACACAAACAAGCATTATACCTAACTTTTTTAATTCCATATTCCTTGAAATAATTTTCTGTAACTTTACTTTCTATTCTAGCTATCTCTGTGTCAACTAATCTTTTCACATTATACTTATTAACATCAAATTGTTTTTCAATATGAGACTTAATTTGATTTGCATTTATTTTACCATTGAGAAAATCCTTAATCTCCTTATGAAGCATTTTGGAAATATCATTACCATTATTCCAAACTCTATCTGAGAATTTTAACCCTCTATAGTGTTCATTAACTAACTTTTCAATAAACCTTTTATTATCCTTTAATCCATAATATTTAAGATTCTTCTCTGCTGCATCAATTAATATATTATTAATAGTTTCAGTAGAGTTCTTAATCTCAGCACCAAACATGCTTAAAATCAATTTCGATAGTTTATTGTAACAACTATCTTTTTCTTTTTTATTTAGACTCAACACATTATCAACAATAGTGTAAGTAAGCAAAATCATAGCTATCTCTTTTAAAATATTTTCCTTATTTTCTTCCTGCTCCCTGTATACTTCCTTTAAATCTTCTTCAGATGACTTATAAATATCTTCTAAAAATTTCTCTCTATCCATTATTCATCACCATGTTCTAAATCAGGAATACTTTTCATTTCTTCTTGATTTTCTTCATAAACCTTTTTTCCTTCAGCAACCTTATTATTTACAAAACTCAACAAGCCTCTTCCAGTATCTTTTGAAACAACTCCTTCTGGTAATTGAGCTAACATTTGAGCTGTTGCCAAATCATCACTAGGTATATTAGGAGTATATAAGAACTTAACATCTTTATAATCAAATTTCTTATTCTTTTTGATATCTAAATACTTAAATAGAAATCTAATTCTATTTTTAACCATGTTTTTATGTGCTTTTATTTCAAGTGAACACTTATTTTCCAATACGATTAATCTAGATCTTAAAGCTATACCACTCAAATTACTTTGCAATTTCTCATTATGATTAATATGACATGCGAGTTGATACATTACATCCTCATATCTATCTAACGTATTTTGAATAAATGTATCATTAACATTTTTAATCAACCATGCTGCATCACTATTTTTATTTTTTAATTGAATTATTCCCAATTTCTTCATTTCAGGAATTTTTTCTGGCTCAACTGATGCATTTTTGAATAGTAAATAAGCATTTCTAAAGTCACTTATTTCATTACCAATATCAGAAAGATTAGTTTCAAAAGCATCTTGAAGTCCTTTTAAATCTTTATAAAGGCTATCATCAACACCTTCTTCTGTTAAATCTCCAATAGTAACTGGCACTTCTCCAAAAATATTTTCAGTAGGCTGTGATATTTCATTAAATTTACTATCAAAGTGATATATCTTATCAGATGTATAAACATCTATATAAGAAATTGTATTTTCAAAATCATTTTTAAAAGCATGAATAAAAAATAGAACTTTTCCTGATACACTATCAAAATAAGCATAGCCATCAGTTGGTTTTATAATCTTACTACAAAAATCCGCATTATCATCTATGTAATATATTTCATAAACCTTTGTGAAAATCAGTAAATATTTCATTAAATCAGAGTCATGTAATTCATTCCAATGAGCTGTATAGTATTCAATATTCTCAACAATTTCATCATTATCACTTCTAGACTCATAAGTAATATCATTTCCAACTGTATAGGCAACTTCTTCTCTTACAAACTTTTTAATATAATTGGTATTTATCTTAAGATTAGACCTTTCAGTAACAAATAAATACTTCCTTATAGCATCTGTATCCCCCCTATAATAGCGATACATCTTCAAGTAAATATTTCTAAAAACACGATATGATCCATACGCTTTCTTTACTAATTTAAGATGTTCTGGATTACTTAAATCTAATCCTATTTCTTTCTTAAATAACTTTTTTATTAATTCACTTATTTTCAACCTTCACACCTCCTACAAACCAAGTAATCTTCTATCCAATAATTGAATTTGTATACTTCCTTCAATAGTATCTATCTTCAACCAAAATTCAGCAGATACGTCAGCAGCATCATCATGTACTGTGAATTTTTGTCCAGCAAACTCCATAAGTTGATTTGTAAATTCTTCATCTTCTTCAGCAAAAATAAAAGTACCATTATTTACGTATGGTACTATCGTTGAAATCTTATCATCCTTATTTTTTCTTTGCATTTCATTAATTATAGTTATATCTCTAAACTTCAGAATTGGATGCTCCTTAATTGCTTTTTCTAACTGGTTTGCATCAGCACCATTAAAGGTGTTCTTTTCAATATTTACATGAGTAATATCTTCATACTCAAGCAAATAATCAACCATCTTCTGAATATATTTATCAAACTCTTTCCTAGCATTTATTTTTTCTAACTTCGCTTTTCTAGCATACTTATTACCATTACTAGATTCAGAACCAACTAAAAATGCACAATAGTCATTGTTTGCACCACCACTTGCAGCAGGATCCACACAAAGCATAGTTTTAATAAAGTCATGAGTTTCTATAGTTTCTCTCGGTTCAGTACTCAACCTCTTAAAGTATTTTTCACCTATGGAATCGACATCCCCTTGAACCTCTTGTTTAAAACTATTTGGATTTTCGTAGTAATCTAACGCAAGTTCTAAGCAATCCCAAAATTCACTCCATAGAGTTTTAAATTGCATTTCCTTTTCATGCTCATAATAAAACTCTTTAGCATCTTCAAGTCTATCTTCATTTTTAAAGTTAAAAAGTATATCTCTAAATTCTTTCCATAGTCCAGTTGAAAAATAATGATCCAATCCATTAACTTTTTCACCCTTTTCATTGATAAAATCATCTATAAATACACCTTTATATTTCTTAAATTTCCAAGTTGCCGATTTCAATAGCCTACTATAGAAACATTCTTTATGTTGCTGTGTTCCCCAAGCCATAAGAACGGTACCTTTTTTAACAATCTTACCATTTCTTTTAACTGGTCTTTGCTTTGCAAACTTAACGTCATCTGAGTATCTTTTCCACTTTTTTTGTCTAGCTTCTTCTGTTCTAACATCATCTTCAGATTGATAATCATCAAGGATGATTAAATCAGGTCTAGTATTTCTATATTTTCTACCTCTCATTGGAGAAGTAGAAGAAATTGCTTCAACAAATGTTCTATTAGTAAACTCTAATTGAGTTGCATTACACTTATAATCCTTATTTGCATCATCAAGCAACTTTCCAAATGCATCTTCAATGTATTTATTTTCTATGACATTATCTTTTATATCCTTAATGAACTTTTCAGCAGTAGATCCTATATCAGAACAAATCAAAACATAAGTTTTATGCTTATAGGCCATACTCCAAATACTAGGTCCCAAAGTACCAAATGCACTTTTTCCAGTACCTCTTGAAACTACTCTGCCTAATTGTTCTGGACCATCACCAATAATAGAATCCTGGATATCCCTCCAAAGTTCATGATGTACTTCAGCTAGTGGAGCTGCAGTATTATCTTCCTTTGGTAAATATATATCCTGTAAAAAATACAAACAAAAAAACTCTAGAGAAATCTGTCCTAATTGCCATGCAAGTCCATGGAACCCGAACAAATTCTTAGAGTTTTCAAGTATACGATTTTCTGTTAATTCCTCAGACTTAGCTTCTGGAATACCTATATCAGTATAGGATTTTTTCAAATAGTGATAAAGCAACCATTTGTTTCTTGCTTCATCACTTGGGAACTCAAATGGTATATTCAAGCTTTATCACTCCTTCTTTAGCTATTTTTAATTATTAGATTTATTTCTTGAAATATATTACTCATGTATACCTCAAAGAATACCAAGAATCTATTAGCATCATCTATTCCTACACAAACATTATTTATATCATCTACACTAACATATTTACTCACTAAGTTTACATCTTTCTCACTTAATTCCCCTCTATTATGAATGATAGCATTTCTTATTTTTCTTAATACATCTAATTCCTGAAAGTATTTCGAATTAGAGTTCTTAATATTTTTGCTATCTAATACTAATTTATAAGCCATAATATTACTACATCTCTCTTTTTTCAAGATATTATTTATTTCTCTTTCAGTAACTAGTAGCGTACAAATTTTATTTAAATATTCTTCTGCTATAGTATAAATATGAACACATAACATTTCAGCCATGTACCCTCCACACAAATTACTGTCTATCAATGTAAACATAAATAAATCAATTCTTTCTTCATGTGACATTTCAATCAACTTTTTATTATCACGTATTTCATTAGTCTTATCTATTTTTTGCTTGTAACTTACATAGTCATCTAATTTCAATTTAATAAATTCAATAACCATACCTATTAAATGTACATCGTATTTAAGTTCTTCAACTAAATCGTTATAATCACCAAGATATTTTATAATCATTTATATCATCCCCTCTCATAAAATACATTATTCTACAAGAGAGTTCATTTTCCTTCTTTATCCAGTTTTAATAATTGCACCGTGTGAATTTCTTTTATACTTCCTAGCTTTCATTGTTTCCCTAAGATCAGCAAACTCATCTTCTAGGATAAATTTCTTACATCCATAATGAGCACATGTAATATATCTATTATATAATAATAAGAACCCTCCATTATGAGAGTTCTTATTTGTTATCTCTTTTATCTATTGCGGCTTTTGCATTCTCAGGTAAAAAGTCAAATGCCTCTTCTATTTTCTTAGGCTGAATTATCATCCTATCAACTATAAAATTAAGCATTGAAAATAATCTCGAACATATATCATCATTATCATCAATATTCATTTCACCAGGATGAACTGAATTATTACCTGTAACTCTTACATAATCAAGTGCTTTCTGAACTTGGACTGGTAAACCCTTCTTTACTAAACTCGCTATATCATCATTTATATTTTTTCCCTTCTCACCTAAATGAATACACAGTTTTTGTAATGCTAGCCTAAGCAATGCTGCAGTCGCTTTTTTTGAATGTGGAAATACTTCCCTAGCCTCATTATACAAATCCTTTATATCTTTTGGCATATCCTCATAAGGTAACGGTATATTAGATGTACTTGGTACTAACATCTTATCGTTACACCAAATATGATAATTTTTGCATGCTTTACAAGTAGTAATACATACCTTTATATCTCCATCTATATTTCCGCTATATATATAACAGTCATCATAATACGTAAATGTTACAAGCTTCTGAACTTGTTGTGCTAATGTATTACAATATGGACATGTAAAAGCATCCACATCTAATGATGGTGCTACATATTTATACATAATATCATCTCCTCCCATAGAAATAATTCTACAGAATTTGGCATTTTCCTTTATTTAAATATATCAAATATGCTAAATGTAGTCTTTTTATAGACTTTATTATAAGCAGCCTTTTTAGGATCTTTCAACCATCCAGCACCTTTCTTACCATAACCAGGTATTAAAGCTTTCTTAACTGCTCTTTTTGCTTTACCAGTAGTCCTTGCTTTTATACTTTTCTTTAGTGAAGGTTTCCTCATACCTATTTTCATAACAAACACCCTCTTAAAATCTGCATTAGCCTTGTACAGCCTCTTTATTTTTAACTAATAACTTATTAGTCTATATAAATTCTAACACCTTCACAAGCCTAATACACTATTTATTTTCATATTGCTTAATTAACTTATAGAAAGATGTCTTTTTCATACTGGTTAATTCCATAGCTTTTACAGCTGTAATTTTTCCATCCTTCAATTTCGTATAAACCTCTTCCCAATTATCAGGATAAGATATTCTTGGCCTTCCAAATTTTTTACCTTTGGATTTAGCTGCTGCAATTCCCTCAGCTTGTCTTTGTTTTATCTTAAGTCTTTCTTTTTCAGCCATATAACTAAGTAACTCAAATACTATATTGGATATTAAAGTTTTTTCTAAATCAGATTTTCCAACAGTATTGAGTATTGGAGTATCTATAACAACTATGCTTATTCCTTTTCTCTCAAGAAACTGCCATTCTTCCTTAATCATAGTCATATCTCTACCAAGTCTATCGAGTTCTTTAATTATTAATGTATCACCAGAACGTAATAAACCATTCTTTAATGTTTGATAACCTTCTCTATTAAAGTCTTTACCAGATTGTTTATCAGTTATTATATCTCTTTCTTGAATTTCAATATTGTTATCTTCACAATATTTAAGAACACTTTCTCTTTGTCTATCAAGATTTTGGTCTTTAGTAGAAACTCGTAAATAAGCAAAAGTTTTATTCATCACAAACACCTCGGTTTTTCAAAAGTATTATAGAAAATGTGGAACTGGTCAACGGGGTAATCGAGGATATCCATTTTAGAAGGTACCCCTACAGCTCTTATCTATAAATACATTTTAAACCTATAGTTCGTAAAAGTAAATATATTTTAACGGACGTTTGTAAAATATTTTTAACACTTATTTGAACCAAAATATAATAATGTTATATTAGTTTGTAATACTCTACCATTACGAACTACTTAATAACCTTTAAATTCTTAATATCTTCAAGCTCCTTCTTTAATTGGTTACTATCTTTGTTCTTATCACTATTGCCAGAATCACTAATATCTTCCTTAGCAGCAGTAGGAACACCAAGAGATCTGTCTAACAGATACTTAGTAGCATTATATTTAACACGTTGATCACTACTCTTATAGGCTAAATCCAACATTACATCTACCAGGCTATTAGTTTCATTTACTATTCTGTTTGTAGCTTTATTTTTAAGGTGGTTTCTGCACTTGTCAAGCTCAGCCTTAAACTCTTCATCTTTCTCCCATCTATATAATGTTCTAGTACTAATACCGACTCTCTTAGCAATATCAGCTTTAGTCAAAGTTCCAGACAATAAATAGTCAATAGCTTGTATCTGATTTTCAGTTAACAAATAAAACACACCTCACTTTCAAAATGTCACATCAATAAAAATAGAGAGTGACTTAAATAATTAATCAAGAATAGTATTTAGAAACAATAAAAGCACCTAAGAATTAACTTAAGTGCTCAATGCTTTTATTTCTATGCTACTATTATAAGACCTTAATTAAGATTAAAACTATCAAGTTAGTATCAAAAAAGTTCGTTTTTATATCATATTAATATCATAACTGTAACAAAAAAACTAATCTATTTTTGTTACAGTTAAAAGCTAGTTATATCAATGGTTTGAGTTGTATTTTTTATCAAAGTAACAATGTAACAAAAATTTATTTCACATGTGCATATATATTATATACATACATTATTATTCTATATATAATATATATAATTATAATTATTACTATATTATTATATATATAAGGGGCTATAAGTGGCATGGCTATGCGATTTTTAAGCGTAACAAGATTTTTTTTAGTTTTGTTACGCTAATTTTAAAATTGTATTTAAATAGCTTGGTTGTACGATTTCTTGATTTTCTAAAGGTAACAAAAATACGCTTAAAGGTAACAAGAAATAAGTAAAAGTAACAAAAAAGAATTAAACTTATGGGTTCTTATTTATATAATTATTTTTTATTACGTATTAATACAGGCATTTCTTCACCACAATATATCATTTGATTTTTTTGTATTGAACTACTTGTTATAATTATTAATTCTTGATTAAAATTCTGTCCAACAATATTAAAGTAATCTAATATAATGTGTACATATATATCTCCTTCAAAGCCTAATAAATCCTTATCTATATCTAATGCCACCTTTACATTTCTCTCTTCTTTTTCTGCTACTAATGGACTATTGTAATTGTAATCTTTCTCACCTATTTTAATTTTACTATCTTCTCTTAACTTTGAATTAATAGCATATAAATCAATATTATCTCCTGGGTATAAACCTTGCAGATATTTTGAATTACTGTAAGCTACTATTTTGAATGAGTTTATTTTTACACTATGTAAAGATATATTTTTTAAAACAAAATTTATCATTAGTATGTTTTTTTCAATCTCAGTATCTCCCTTTCTTTCGGCTCTCTTAAATGGAACTATAGGAGCAACCATTTTAGATCTACCAACTACGAATATAGGCATATTGTTATATGCTGTATTGTTAAATTCAGACTCTTTATTGTCATCTTGTATTTTGTTAGTTTGGTAGGCTGTTAACATTACTGCTGCCATTGTTCCAATACATCCAATAATGCCTCCGACAATATTACTTCCTAATGGTACTATTTCATCCCAATTTAATATTTTACTATAATATAAAAATGCTAATAATAAAATACATAAAAAAATAACAATCATTACGCTATATATTGCTATTTTTAAATAGTTAACCTTATCATACTTTTTATTGCTATTCATATAACCACCTCTTAATTTTAAATTCTATATAGAGATATAAAATCCTTTTAAAAAAAGCACCTAACATTTCTGCTAGATGCTTTTTTTACCTATTTATTAACTTGTAAAGCTGATCTACAAGTTGATTTTTATCTCTTTGGCATTGAGGTTCTGATTTATTTAGCTGCTGAGCTATACTTATCCAAGACGTCTTAGGCTTTGTGAAATATCTTAATTCAATAATCTGCTTTTGATATTCATCCAAAGTCATAAGAAAGTTATCTACTATTCCAGCAATCATAATCCTTTTATTCTTTTCTAATTCTAATTTTTCTATTTCAGGAATTATAATCTTCTCTCTTCTTACAACCTCATTTTCTACATCTGAGTTGAACTTGTTGGTTGGGCCAGTCTTTTCTTCGTATCCTATAGCCCTTAGAGAAATATCATTCTTTAATGCCTTTATTTTTATATCGGTTATATTATTAAGAGCTTCTAAATTTTTATGATTATATAAGTAATATTCAGTTTCCTTAAAGGCTTTATCATTCACTATATCACCTCATTCTGCTTATCTTTTCCTCTAATGATTTCTTTTCTGCTTCAAGCTGAGCTTTATTTTTCCAATCCTTCTTGTTTATAGCTTGTCTAATATCTTTATTAATTTGATTTATCCTATCTCCGTAAACTTCTTTAAAATTAATACTCACTTTCCTACTACCTCCTTTATGAATGATTTAACATCACTTATTGCCTTTAGAACTGTTTCTATATCTTTCAACTCTGTTTTATTAATTTCTAACTCTAACAAGTGTCTATATGCAAACTCTAAATTAGTATGAAAGCTCATAGGTCTCCATTGCTCATTACCAGCATTCTTACCTTCCTTTGGAATATATTTCTCACAAATAATCATATTATTTTCATCTGATTTAATTTTATAGTTTTCATTTATCTTCATATAGATTCATACTTTCTTAGAATTGCGACATAAAAAAATACCGCATATTCACTTTTGAATAATGCGGTACTTTAATAATATTTTAATTTCCTTATATCTTAAATTCTCTAATAAACAAACTAGAATTTATTTAAAACAATCTAAATTATCCCAAATAAGTTTTTCTGAATTGGATTGTGTATTTCCAAAATAGTCTATAAAATCTTTATAATATTTTGCACCCATTTTTTCATACAATCCCTTTGCCTTATCATTTCCTTTTACAATACAAATACTCATATTTTCATAACCTTTAATATAAGCATAATTACCTACTGTATTTATAAGTTTTGTTCCTACACCTTTTTCTCTTGAAATTTCAGAAACATGCAATGAATCTAAATATAGACAATTCTTTAATTCTTCATCTTCCTTACATGCAGAAAAACCTAAAAAACTCTCGTTTTCATACGCAACAAAGATTCTATGTTTTTCTTTAGTCAGATATTCTTGCCATTTTTTAATTTCATCATTAACAGTCAATCCATTCAAAAAGTTATCAGGTAACAAATCTATATATGTTTTTTTCCAATTCATAACATATAAATTTGCAATTGGTTCCATATCTTCAGCGTTTGCTTCTCTAATATTCACTATATTCACCACCTAAAATCTAATTTATACAAATCGAATTTAATATTATTGTAAATGAATTATAGCATATTTTTTAATACCGCACTATTCAATTTTAAAAGATCATTTAGTTCGAAATATCTACAATAGTCTTAATTACTCATTATAAAATTTAACTACTGTCAATCTTTTTGAATTAGCTGGCCAATGCATATAAGAACCTCCATTTTCATCCATTAGCCTAGCCTCAATTTTATTATCATGTCCTAAAATTAAGCTTGTAACAATATGTTTATCAGTTTCTTCACCATCAAATATTACAACTGCACCTGGAATAATTCCTTTCTTAATTGCTTTATGCATCTGATTAATTACATTCTCTTTTACACTTTGCTCTAAGAAACTTAATTGCTCATCTATTTTAATCACCTTCTTCAGCCTTTCTTGCAATTACGACTTACCAATTACCGAACCATATGGTTATACAAGTCATAAGAGCATTACAAATATATAAAACTAAACATATAAGTATTAAAACTATAGATATTACTTCTATACCGACTATTAAATTCTTAACTTTGCTATTTTTTATAAGTATTAATGGTATAATGTTAACCATGGCTATGAATACCATTATTCCTAATAAAACCTCTATAGCATGCATTCTTGATACTCCTTTCTTCTAATATTAATATTTATCTCTTAACTCTTACCAAGTTAAGCTTGTACACTTAACTGAGATTCAAGGAGCTATAAAGCTCCTTTATTATCAAATATTCCTTCTATTAAATTTCCATCTGTTTCTACTGGTGTTAATTCTCTTTCAACTATTGAATCAATATTTAAGCTTCTCATAGCCTCTTTGCTGTATTCATCAAACCATACTGGTTTACCATCCACTCTTAATTGTTTCTTATTGGTCTTTATAATATATCCTGCCTTTGTAGCTTGCTTTTTAAAATCTTTTAATTTTAATGGATTAAACTCTACTGCTCCGACTGTCTTTGCAAAATTTATAATTTGGTTTACCATCTCAGAAGTTCTTATGAATAATCCTGTAGCTTCATCTCTAATAACGTTTTTATAATCAATAGCCCTACCATCTTCTATCATTTGATTGAACTCTATTATCATATTTTCAACTACTGAATTAACCTTTTCACCATTATTAAGAACTTCCTCTTTTATATTGCTGTATATATAATCCTCATAATTTTCTATAGCTTTAATATTATGTTGAGTAAGCAACTTATTAAACAATTCAATTCCAGTTGAAATATTAGCAGCAGTAACCAAAGGTCTATCTTTAAGCTTACCTTTAAATTTACCTTTTTGCCTCTGAAATAATTCCTTGTATTCATCTATACTTACTCCCAAAGCAAGTTTTATCATGCTATACCCTAACTTATTTAATAACTCTGTATTGGATTTTAACCACATTAAACTATTATGAGATTTCTCCGTTCTATCCCTACAAGCTAGATATACAATACAACTTCTTTCAATGGCTGCTTTTTCTGAGTTAGGATAACTTTCTTCTCCTACTAAGATTAAAGGCCTACTAAGTTGAAAATTAACCGTACTTAAATCTTTTTGTCCTTTCTCAACTGTTTGCCTATCATATAAGTTTCTTAATAGATCGCTTAATAAAGAATTTTTAGTAATATTCATATTAGATGGCTTGTACTCTTCATATATTGATGTGTAATTTCCTCTTGATAAGTTAGCTATTAAAGGAAACTCTTTTGCTAATCCAACTGAATTTTTAGCATTTGAAGGATAATTAAAAATTGGTAGTATCACATTATCTAGAATTGTACTTTTTCCTGCTCCTGATTCTCCAACTATAAGAAGATGATGTAATCTACCTTTTATATAATTGTTTTGAGCTACTAGTAAATTATTGAATATCGTACCTATAATACAGGTAGTCTTTTCAGGATTAGTAAATTTAAATAAGTTATTCTTTACTTCTCTTAATTCATCTGTATTTATATCTTCTAATCCTTCTAGATTTATAAGTTTATCTTGAGACTTTATTGAAAGTTTTATATTCCCTTCTTTGTCTAATGCTCCTTGATTACTTATAAATATAAATTCATCATTTCTTTTTATGAATGTATTTCCGTTATGAATTTCATCTATCTCTAAAGCCCAATATTTATTAATCCAAATCTTTAAATCTGTAAGGACATCTATCTTTCCTTTAAATGTTAAATCCATTGTTCCTAAAAACTTTCTAAAGGATTTTACATCATCAAATACAGTACTTACTCCTAGTCTTTCAATTATTTCACCTGTTGAACTTAAAAGCTTTAACCTTATTCCTTCTACATCTTCCTCAACATACTTTAACCTTGAGGCTTCTAAAATTCTAAAGTCAGTAATATATATCTTTTTATCTCCAGCTTCATCATCTGAATTTATTTTTGTTTTATAAATTCCTCTTGAATCTTGCTGAAGTTCAAATTTATTCTTTAGATCTAAACTTCTACTGAAAGCATTAAGTAAATCCTTTTTACTATGTCCTGACTCTAACCAATCAGTTACATCTTTATTGTCACCTAATGACTTAAGACCAGGTAAGTTAATTACTTTATACTCCATTGAATTTTTGAAAAACTCTTCTTTAATCTTATATTTGTATTTCTCTCCTGCTTCTCCAGTATCCCCTAGAACATAAACCTTCATATTCTCTGTATTAATAACACTTAAATCTTTACAACCCTTTATTGAGGTTGCTACAAAGTTTTTATTTTTAAAGGTATTATTTATCATATTTGCATCTTTTTCGCCTTCTACAAATACAATAACCTTATTCTCTTCTATCCCTCTTAATACGTTATATAAATTATACGGAACTTCATCTGTTCCTCGATTATTAATTACTTTATCACCTTCAATATGATAATAAGGTGTTTCCTTTTTACCATCAGGTTTTCTAAATTTAGCTTTCCAATAAATAGCTTTATTATTTATATCAACAAATTTAAATAACCCTAATAATTTACAACCTCTTTTATTATTTTGAAGTTGCCATTCAATATAATCTTTCACCTTATCTTCTAAGCTTTCATCATTGCTCTTAGTAACTTCTAATCCTAAGTATTCTCTTGCTTCAATATAAGACTTATTATTAAGTTTTGAAATAAAATCTATTGCATCTCCTTGCTCATTGCATCCCCAGCATTTAAACCTTTGCTTATTTGCATCTGGAAAGAACTTTACTGAAAGTGAAGGAGTTTTATCTGCATGGAACGGACAACATATATATCCATCCTTGTTAAATCTACTTCCTGTTTCAGATTCTATGAGCTCCTTTAAATCTATATCTTGCAATTCCACTATCTCACCTCCTATATCTCGAATCCTATGGAAGTTTCTCTATCTGTAAGTTTTCTTTCTAATACGGATTCTAATATTTTTTGAGTTTCACTTAACTTTTGAGTTATTAGATTAAATTGAGGTAAGTATTTTTCACTCTCCTCTAAAGCATGTGTATTAAAATAATGCTCTGCATTTATTCTTCTTATTAACCAATAATTAAATCTTCCTTTAAGGGTTAATAACATTAGCGTTTTTTTATCCAAATTACCTACCTCCTTTCAAATTAATCTTCATAACTATACTTACATCTTCCTATACTATTAATTCCTGTAAATTCAGGAATACACTTCTCTTCAAATTCTTTATAAATTTCACATTCCGAACAACTTTTAGTACAATTTCTGCAGTTGTAATGAAGTATTAATTCAACTAATTTGAAATAATCTTTATTATCCTCGTATGCTGCTTCAATTTCACTAGATACTCTTTTCTTGTAGGTATCTATTTCATACTTACTACTTACAAATATTTGAGTTTGTTTTATTGCTTTATTGAATGATTTTATAGCAGTTTTATTTAATCTTGGTAAAACTCCATTTAGTATAGGCTTAACTAGATAAGTAACGCTTCTCTTTAGGTCTCCTTTTTCCTTGGCAGTAAATAAATCACCTTGAACAAACTGTTCTGTCATTTCTGCAACCTTAAGGGCTGCTATTATATTTAACCTTTCAGTTGTACTTAAATAATCTTTCATTACCATACAAGCTCCTTTAATCTATTGAGTTTTTCTTGTTTGAACCTATTAACCTTATCTTCATTGACAAACTCCCTTAAATGAACACACATGATAATTGTTTCAGCTAATCTTTGCTCCACATTACTTTCTATGTCTCTTAATGACTTGCTTATAGACTTTTGAAGGTTACTAAGTACTTCTATTGCTGTATTAAGCAATTCTACTTCACATGTTATATTGGTGCTTATTTTATAGCAATCTATAACTTGTAAATCATACATGACGCTTAATTGACTACACATTATTTCAACATCAGCAATTTCTTCTTCTATGTTATTTTCTCTTTCAATCATCTTATTGTTAACTGCACTAATAAGTTCTGCGCATTCTTCCATAGCAACCACCTTTTGTATTGCCTGCCCAAATGTATTAACAGCCTTGTTACAAATTAATAATTCTTCATCTCTACTAATTACATTCAAACTTCTCATCCTCCCAAATGTTCTCTTCTTCTCTCCAATTTATCTCTGAACAGTATCCTCTAGTTTTAAGAGTTTCATAAATATACGCCTCACAAGTGTTATATATTTCACTCCCAATTACATCCTTGCTTATTGGTCTTATCAAAGTGTTATATCTAAGTTCAATTCCCTTCTTTATCCTGTTATAAAGTGATTTGGGATTATATTCACTTCTATAATTTCCTGTTCTAATATTTACATCATAGTTAGGATCTTCTACTAAAACAAAAAATTTAATTTTATGCATATTTAAATGTGCCATTTCAGTTTTTATCCTTACACCATCATCCTTAAAATTTGATGCAAGTTCATCTATACAGGCCTTTCTCTCTATTGCAATATCCATATCAAAGTAAATATCTCTATCTTGCCCTTTAAATGAGCCCTTAGGTAGCATGCAAGAATAATCACCAAATTCGAGTTTTTTAACTATATATTTAATCTTATGCTTATCAAACCAACTTAAAATGTGACTATTATTTTGCTCCCTGGTATCAACAATAATTGTTGTGTTCTTCTTTATATTGTCTATCTCTTTATCTGTAAATCTGTAATTCACCTTATCCCTCTTTTCTATAAAAGGGTAGGCAATAACCTACCCACTTATCAGTTTCCTTCTAAAATGGCATATCTTCATCATTTACTGGTATAAAGTCATCAAATCCACTTGAAGTTGTGCTATTATTACTTGAATTTAAAAGCTTATCCTTAGGTACTTCAACTCTACCTTCTTTTACATCCTCTACAGTTCTGAACCCTGTGCACTTAGTTGAAAACTTCTCTTCTCCATAACTGTTGTAATATTGTTCTCTTCCGAAAACTCCACCAACTAATTTCCCCTTAAAACAATTACAGAAATTATCCCCCCATTGAACTTTAAATCCTGGATTAGATTGCTCTACCATTTCTATAAAAGTTTTAAAACCTCTTGATGTATTCCCATCTTTATCTAATACAAGCTGCCTTACAGTTCCACCTATAGGCCATTTCTTAGGCTCCCTAGTATCATTCTTATAACTATCTGTATAATAATTAGGTTGTTTATCTGTTGAGTGAGTATCAATATAAATCACCAACATATCTTTGTTGGTTCCTCTTGTTTTTGTTTCTTCAACTTTCTTAACAACACATATGTGTCCTCCTAACTCTAATGGCACAAATGATCCAAAAGCTTGTACATTATCATATCCTTGTGGCTTTTGCATAATTAATTCTCCTCACTTTCATTTAATTCATAATATTCTCTAATAGCCATATCGACTAATTTAAGGTCATTATCTATTTCTCTCTCAAACATATCCATTGGACTTTTACAGGTTGTAAATCCATCACTTTGAGTTATAAATTTATGTGTATTTCCATCTGTTTCACATAGCAGCACTATGCTAAATAATCCTTCTAAAGTTAATTGACTATCTATCATCTTTCCTGATGTTTTAGCTTTAATTTTTCCATTATCACCAATTTCACAATGATGAAGAAAATAAACTATTACATCATCAGGTGTTCCAGTGATAATAAACTGTATTAGATTTCTAAAATTAAGAGCTATATCAGTAAATTTGTTATAACCAACCTCTTTAGCTCTATCAAACATTTCAAATGCCATTAGGTATTGACTGTCATCTATTACATATCTCTTTAACGTAGGCTTACTTAGAGCCTTTGTGATATGCTCATATTTTGCATTATTTATCTTGTTAAGTTTCTTTTTGAAAGGTAGTGGTTTACCTGCTACATTGAAAATTCCCACTTCATCTTTTTCAAAATTTCTAAGGCTTGTACTTTTACCGCTTCCACTTTCTCCAAGTATTAATACTGGTAATCCCATATATTCATCCTCCTATCTAAAATGATCCACAACTTCCGAGTAATTTATCTTTATGTTCCTGAAGATTTTCTTCATATGTTTCTATCTGCTCTTTAAGTTCCTTATTCTCATAGCTTAACCTTAAACATTCTTCTTCCCATTCATCTGTTGTTTTCTCTTTCATTTCCTTTAATAATCTATCTGGAAATGCCCATAAATCTTCTTTATTTAATTCAAGTTGTAAAATTAAATACTCACCTTGATAAAAAGCCAATATAATTGAGTCATTATGATGTGTTACTACTGGATCAGTCTTTCCATTAGTTAAGTTAAGTAAAACAGATACACCTGCCATCTCTAAACACCTACTCTACTTTCACTGTAATAGTTTCAGTTTCTTCTATAGTCACAAATGGAAGTACTTCTCCAGTTTCCTTATCTACTCCATTTTTAAAAACTTTCTTAAGCTCTGTTTTATTAACCTCTTCTTTAACTCTAACTAATTCGGGTTTATTGTCTTTAAGATACTTAACTAAAGCTTCCTCGTTTTCGTAATTCCATTTGCTGCTCTTTCTTGCTGTAACTTTTCCATATGGTGTAGATAGCTTAAACTTCTTATCCTTTGCTTTCTCATTCTTGTAGTACTCTTCTAATAAGAAACTAAAGTATTGCTTATCTGCTTCATATTGCTTTAACTCTGCATCTCTCCAAGATGTTATTCTAGCCATTTCTTCTTCTGATATAGCTTTTATATCAGCTTCCTTATTCTCTATTGCCCTAAGTTTTCTAAACGCCCAAGTTGCTCCTTCTAAATTTTCAATTTTGAATCCTTCTCTTTGATCAATAAGATCATTTTCTATTAATAAATTATTCATATACTTGCCTCCTAAATCTTTTTCTGTGTTATAATAACTGTGAGATTTTTAAACTGTTACCTAGGATACTTTGGTCGGTGCCTGGGTAACTTTCTTTTTATCTTGTCTTTTTTTATAAGCTCTAATTTTCATTCTGATACCACTTTCCGTAAAACCATACATCTTGCCTATTTCCTTCCATGAATAACATTCAGACCTTAGACTTAGTATCTCAAGGGCTAATCTATCCTTTTCTTCTTCAGGCATCTTCCTAGTACTTGAAGCCTTAGTTTGCTTTGGACATCTTATACCTATTTCAAATAGTGCCTCATCAACTTCTATAGGCTTAAGTATTGCTAAACAAAAAGCACACCAATTGCCATCCACTTTAACTAGCTCCTTTCTTCCCCCACCTGATAGCATTACTATTTAAAAGTAATAATTGTACTGTTTTTCTGCTAAATATTCTCCTCAAGCCTAACAACTCCTTAAATATACATTTAGATTCATATAGAATAATCTCATAAAGTCTTTTTTATTTGTTTTTACCCCAAAAGCTATTCTATTAATCTTGATATCATCTTCTGTCATTTTCATTACCTCTGAAATAGTAGCTTGTCCATGTTTTATTAATACTGCTTTTATTCCTGTGATTTCCTTATTTCCCATTGTTACTTCCTCCAGCATAATACCTATCCAACTCAACTTTAACTTTTTTATAAAGATTTTTTTCTGTTTTTAAATCTCTAGACAATATTCTTGAAGTGTCGATATCTCCAATAGAATCACATATATCAACTGTGTTTTGTTTTCTTTTTATGCTTGTCTCTAAAGCATGCTTTAGAGCATTTAACTCATACTTACTCAAACCATTAAACATTATTTATCTCTCCTAATATCATCAACCATCTGTCTATATTTATTAAATTCATCTATACACTTTGGACATAATTTTATTCCCAAAACCTCTGTTAAGTTATCTGTTTCATTACAACAATGACATCCTGGAGTATACTTTTTTAAAATTATGTTATCCCCATCTGTAAAGAATTCTACAGGATCACCTTCATTGATATTTAATACTTTTCTTGTTTCCTTTGGTAAAGTTACTCTTCCTAACTCATCAAGTTTTCTAATTATTCCAGTTGCTCTCATGATATTACCTCCTGAAAATTAACAAAATCCTACTTTTTAATCATTTGATATTTAACTATTTATCTATTTCTCTCGCCTTCTCAATCACCCCTTTCATAGTGTTAACACCATATTTTTTTATTAATCCATTTGCTAAGACTCTATGGAACTCTTTAATAGTTTCTTCATCTGGAGCTACTCCAACAACAAATTCGAAATCTTTCATACAAAATTCCTTTAAAAAATTAATCTGTAATATACTATTCAAATATAAGTTTGAGGTTACTAAACTCTAATCAAAATTAATCATCACTATCTATCTTTTTTGGGCCCTACTTAATCTTCTTCAAATAATTTAACGTCATTCATTCTTCTATGACTCCTTCCTTTAATCCCATATTCCGATTTGTTGAGGTCTATCAAGTTTTACTATCCTTATACTTTCGTCAATAACAGGTAATACTTTTTTATAACTGTCTAAGTCTAAATCTTCCCACTTACTAATGCCTAACAACAAAAATACTCTTGCCTTAACTTGCTCATATTCATCATCTGCTCTTAATATCCCTAATCTTTTCTTTATATAGCTTGATATATCTGATTTTGTCTTACTTTTAATCTTATAATATTCTTTTACCTCTGATAACTTGTCCTCAAATATGCTATTTACCAATGTTGTAAGTTGTCCTTTAAATTCATTGATTGAATTTTGATTGTTTTTATAAGAGCCTGTTTTTCTTATCTGTGGTAATACTTCATCAGTTACCCAATCTTGAAATCTTTCAGCTTCTTTCTTTTTAGATTTAAAAATTAACTTATATACTCCACTTTCTGTTAAAAAGTTTTCTCCTGCATTATTCAACTTTCGGATGTTGGAATTAACAACATCTGAATTCTTTAATTTAATTACTTGCTTATCATTCATCTTTCTTACTACATCTCTTATCGAACTTTCGGCAAGTTCTAAACATTCCCCACAATGATATGGATTAAATAATACTTGTCCATTCCATTCAAATACTTCTACATTGTGATTTTCAAATTTCATTAAGTTATTCACTTTTCTTTTCCTCCTTATCCCGTAATTTTAAAATCTTTAAAAATTTCATCTGTTGTACAGTTATATGCATTAGCTATTCTTACAACTAATTCTGCTGATGGAGTTCTGTGTCCCTGCTCCAATTTATAGAACATACTTTTGCTTATTTTAAGTTTCTCCAACGCTTCTTCTGTATCTAATCCTGCGTTAATTCTTCTTATTCTTATAGGTGTTATTTTCACTAGACTTTCCTCCCTTCTATATTATTTTTTAGAGCACCTTATGTGAATATAATATCTCATTTTGAGATAATGTTAAACTTTTATTTTATCTCATTTCGAGATGATTGGATAGATTATATTTATTTTTCTTTAATATTCTTTTAAAAGCTTTATATTTCTATTGTTTTTATCTCATTTTGTGATAAAATTATCTTAAGAGGTGATTAATATGCTAGGTGATAGAATTAAATATTTAAGAAATCTTTCTGGGTTAACACAAGAAGAATTGTGCAAGCACGTTGATATAGCTCAATCTACATTAGCAATGCTTGAAAGTAATAAAAGGAAGAGTGCTGGTAAAAAGACTCTTTTAAAGCTTTCAGAATTTTTTGGAGTATCTATAAATTATTTTTTAATTGAAGAATTCTGGAATATTCATGAAAGAGAGGAAATTAAGAAAAAAGCTAGAGAGATAATTGAAGGAGAATATCCTATTGACGAAAAAATCTCTGCTGCTATCAATATGTATAAGGCGTACTATTATAGAAGCTTAGAAGCATCTGATTTTAACAATAAACATGCTAAGTTGAACGATTTTATTGCAATGATGCTCAACCAAAAAAATACTAAGGGATATCTACCATCTGATGTCTATGAAGAACTAGTTAAAATATATGGAGTAAAAGAAGGTATTAAAAACGGAAGCAGTTACTTTAGTTGTAATAATATTGGCACAAGCATTAATGTTCCGACTGCAAAAGTTTATTCAGATGATGAAAGAAAACTTATTGATAATTACAATAAACTAAACAACTTAGGTAAAAAGAAATTACTTGAATACAGTAATGATTTAACTGAAACCCCTAAATACAAAAAAGAAGAAAATAACAAATTGGTTGAACTCCCTACCAAAAAGAAATTCATATGGGAAGAGCCAGGAAAAGAGCATTTAATGCCAATAGCTTCTCATGATAGAAACGGTGAATTTACAGAAGAAGATTATAAACATGATGAAGATCTTATGAAGGACGATGATTTTTGGAAATAGATGCATAAGGGTGATTGAGATTGACATATGATGAATTATTAATAGAAGCTGATAAGCTCGGAGTAATAGTTAAGGAAGCTACCTTAAGAACAGTTGATGGTAAGTGTTATGGCAATAGAATCGCAATAGATTCATCTTTATCTGAACGTGAAAAAGCCTGTGTACTTGCAGAAGAATTATCACATTACAAACTTTCTGTTGGTAATATAAGTGATCAAAGTAATTCTAATAACAGAAAACAAGAACTCTTGGCCCGTAAAGACTGCTATGAAAAACTTATTACTCCAGAGTGTATAATTAAAGCAATTCTATCTGGAACAGATAACATTTACGAATTATCAGAAATATTAAGTGTACCTGAAAGTTTTCTGCTTGATACTATAAAGCACTATAGAAAGAAATACGGTATTTACTATGTTGGTAAAACTCATCTACTAACATTCGAGCCGTTAAATGTTATAGACTTTCAACCAATACGACAAGCAAAATAAGTATTCAGCTACTTTGTAGCTGTTTATTTTATAGCTTAAAATAGCATCTATTTGCAAAGGAGATGATTTTATGGGATTTTTAGATTTTTTTAAAAGAAAAAAGAAAAGCACTTCAAATATAGATAATACTTTTAAATATAATAAAATAACGACTAATGATATATCTGATGAAGTCCAACATACTAATTATAAAAGATTACAATCTATTTCAGTATTTTTAAACTGGGCGCAAAAAGGATATCCTATAGGAAATCTTGATTCATATCCTATCTATATGAAATATGAATTAAACATAATTGATCCTTCACAGTTTCACATTGAAATGATTTCTGATGGTTATTTAGAGAAACCTAATTTTGATACATTATTTACTTATTTTAAAGTCCCAGAATTAAAACAAATTTTGAATGATAATAATTTACCTAAAAGCGGAAATAAAGCTACTCTAATTGAGCGTATTTTAAATAATGTTTCTAATGATTCATTAAAAAAAATCCAAAATAATTTTACTGGTTATGTTTTATCTGAAAAAGGTAAGGAATTTATTAATAGACATTATGATTTCATTGAAATGCATAAAAGCTCTAAATGGATGATATCTTTAGATGAATATATCTCCAAAAAGAACCAGTTGAAATTTAATGCAAGTTTCAATGATATAGCTTGGGGAATATTTAATGATAGAAATATTCAATATGTCTCAGAGAAACATTGGGGACTTGCTCGAAATAATATATTAAATATGTCTGAACTTTTAGTTAAGGAAAATAAACTTAAGGATGCCCTGTATTTTCTCTTAGCTGTACTTTATTATGACTTAAGTGGCTTAGGCAATAATAATATTCTTTATGAATTTAAAAATATAACTTATGCTCCAGGAATAATTGATAGAATTTTAAAATTAAAGGAATTCTATTCTGATGATTTAATAGACAGTTGTGCATTTTTAAATCAACTACCTTTTTCTTATTTTTCTATCGATACATTTAAACTTATAGTAAATGATTTAATAGAAAATGATGAGATAAATCTGAATGATTATAAAAAATATATTAATGAACCTAAATAAAACTCTCACGGAAATATTTTAGTCTAAGGAGATGATAAATTGAACACCATTGCTATTTATACTCGTAAATCTAAATTCACTGGAAAAGGTGAATCTATTGAAAATCAAATAGAAAAGTGTAAAAAATTCATCGAATTTAAATTTAATATCGATAGTGAAAATGTAAATATTTTTATTGATGAAGGTTTTAGTGGTAAAAATGAAAACAGACCTCAATACCAATTAATGATGGAAAAGATTAAAAAGAAAGAAATAGACTCTATAGTTATATATCAGCTTAATAGACTTGGTAGAAATGCTAGAGATATACATAATACTATGCAATTATGTGATGATCTTGGAGTCATAATTTATAGTGCTACTGAAGGCTTTGATAGCTCTACTAGCTTTGGTAGAGCCGTTATAGGTATACTTGCTTCATTAGCTCAACTAGAGCGTGAACAACTTGCTGAACGTGTCAAAGATAACATGTATACCCTAGCTAAAATGGGTAGATGGCTTGGAGGTCAATCACCTTTAGGTTTTGATGGTTCTAGAGAATACTATATTGATGAAACTGGTAAAGAACGTTCTATTACAAAATTAAAAAAGAATGAGGAAGAATTAAAGTTAGTTAAACTATTATATGATAAATATCTTGAAGAAAAATCCTTATCGCAAGTTGGAAAATGGGCGCTTATTAATCATCTTACAGGAAAAAATGGAGGCAATTTAAATAAGAACGCAATCAATGTAATTCTCCAAAATCCTGTTTATGTAAAATCTTCAAAAGAAGTATTTGAATATCTATCAAATGAAGGTTATGAGGTATGCGGTGAACCAAACGGAAATGGTCTTTTACGCTATGGTAAAGATGATGAACAAATAGTAGCAACTGCTAAACATAAAGGGGTAATACCTTCTGATAAATGGATAGAAGTTCAGAAGATATTAAAAGATAATGTATCTAAAGCCCCACGTATGGGAAAAACCAACACTGCTCTTCTTACTGGTTTATTACGTTGTAAATGCGGATCTACAATGAGAATCTCATATGGTCAAAAAAGAAAAGATGGAACTAAACCATTTTATTATATTTGTAATATGAAAATTAATAGCGGTGGTGCTAGATGTAATTTAAAAAATTTAAACGGTAATTTATTCGAAAAGAATTTCATTCAATTTCTAAAAAATTATAGTAAAGAAACATTATTTGCTGAATTGCAAAAATTACTAAATAACAGTAAAGATTTAGAGTCTACTATATCATCTAATAAAATTGATCTTGAAATTGAAAAATCTAATAAAGCTATAAAGCAAATATTAAACAAACTAAAATTGACTGATGATGATGAGCTTTCAAAAATATTATTACAAGAAATTAAAGTTGAAAACAATAAGCTAAAAGCATTAAGTAAACAAAAGGAAGAATTACTAAATGATCAATCTGAGGTTGTTATCACTCAATCTGAAGTTCTTGCAATCTTAGATGATTTAGATAATTTTCAAAAAACTTTTGATGATTTAAATTTAGAAGATAAACAAAAAGCATTAAAATCACTGATAGAATCTATCACTCTAACTGATGATAAATTTATAGTCGATTTTAATATTAAAAAAAAACTAGATAATGCTATAAAAAAATTATCTAGTCTATTCGCAAAATATAAATCATCGCAATTAAGACATCCATGCAGAAGCTATATGTACAGGCACTCTAGCTGGTCACAATGCAGTAAGGCTAGCACTTGGATTACCACTTCTTATTCTTCCAAGTTCAATTGCCATTGGAGATATAATTTCATATGAAAATGAACAATCTAAAACTAGAGATGGAAGAAAGGTAAGATATACTTTTGCAGGTGCTGGCTACTTTAAGAGAATGCAAGAATTAGGACTATATACACTTAATATAAAAGAAATCAAGAATAAAGTAACTAAACTTAATTTAGATAATATATTTAATACAAAACTTTGTTAAAAGCATAAGTAAAAGAGCTGTTTATTAAAACAGCTCTTTATTATTAATATCCTGTTACTTCTTCTTTGTTAATTATCTTTATAATTGAACTTGTTCCAAGTCTTGAAACACCAAGGTTAATAAAATCTTCTGCAGTAGCTAAATCTCTTACTCCTCCAGCTGCTTTAATCTTTACATTTGGTCCAACATGCTTAACGAAAAGTTCTATGTCTTCTCTAGTTGCTCCACCTGTTCCAAATCCAGTTGAAGTTTTAATGAAGTCTGCCCCTGCATTTGTTACAACCTTACACATATTAATCTTTTCTTCTTCAGTTAAGAAGCAAGTTTCTATTATAACCTTAAGTATTTTAGAACCACAAGCCTTCTTTATTTCGCTTATTTCTTCCTCAATTAGGTCATACTTCTTATCCTTTACATGGCCTAAGTTAATAACCATATCTATCTCATCTGCACCATTTGCAATGGCATCCATTGTTTCATAGATTTTTGTAGCTTTTGTCATATATCCATTAGGAAATCCTATTACTGTACAAAGAGCTAATTTATCTCCAACATAATTTTTCGCTTCTCTTATATAAGATGGTGGAATACAAATTGAAGCAACTTCATACTTCATTCCTTCATCACAAATTCTCTTAATATCTTCCCATGTAGCTGTTTGGGATAACAAAGTATGATCAACAGTGCTTAAAATTTTCTTTTTATCCATAACATTACTCCTTTAATTTTTATTCACTTTTAGATTATCAAAAAAAACTAATAATGGCAAACCAACTTTATCCTATTCTGTCATTACCACTTCTTTCATATTCTCACTTTGAAAAGCCATCTTTTCAGCAACATGCTTATAAATCTTATCAGTTTGATTCCATCTATCAGGACAATTTAAAACTACTATAATTATATCTCTTCCATCATGATTAACTGATGATACAAGACATTTTCCAGCTTGACCAGTATATCCAGTCTTAACCCCATTAGCTCCTGGGATTTTCCAAAGGATTTTATTTATATTATTGTAGTCTCTTGAAAAGCCATAAGTCTCTTTTCTTATTTCCTTTGTTCCAACCACTTCTCTAAACATATCATACTCCATACCCTTAGCAGTTAAAACAGCTAAATCATATGCAGATGAATAGTGGCCACTTGAATCTAAGCCATGAGGAGATTCAAAATGGGAATCAAGTAAACCTAAGCTCTTTGCATAGTGATTCATAATCTCTGCAAAGCCTTCAACTGATCCACCAATTCCTTCAGCTAAGGTAATTGCCGCATCATTACCTGACCTATACATTAATCCAAATAATAATTCTTTTATAGCAATTTCCTCTCCTGCTTTATAACCAACCTTAGAGCCTCTTATAGAAGCTGCATTTTTACTTACAGTAAACTTTTCATCTAAGTTTCCTCTTTCTATGGTAATTAAAGCAGTTAATATTTTAGTTGTACTTGCCATTGGTACTAATTCATATCCATTTTGATTAAATAGGATTTGTTTACTTTCCCTGTCCATAGCAATTGCATTTCTTGCACTTACTCTAAAGTTGTCCTTTGTAGATGCAAATACATTCACTTGCATGAATAAAGAACTTAATAATACTGTACTTAATAATATTGATAATTTTCTCGCATAAAGTTTCATCAAAACCACCCTCTAATTCTCTTTTCTAAGTGTAGTTTGTCTAAATAACTAAAAAATAAACCTCTTACCATAAAAAAATAAGAAGTTTATTTTGGATTAATTAGGCAATAATATAAATGTTATATGTTTGGAGGAGTACTATGAAGATTTTCCTAATTATTATCCTTCTTATTTTATTGCTCCCTATTCCTATTAAACTTAGTATTTGCTACAGCAAAGAAAATTATTATATAAAGTTATATAAGTTTACAATTTTGAAAAAACGCACTAAAAATGGGGTAGAAAATAATAAGAAGAAAATCCATCAAAAAAAAGTAAATGAAACTAAAAAGAAAAAGACTTCAAATTTCTTTTTCACAAGATCTTTTGATCCTAAGAAAATAATTAAGGCTTTAGATAGGAATAAATTTAAGCCAACTCTAAGACTTGAAGGCTCTCTTTCATACTCCTTAAATGATGCAGCTAAAACTGCCATATCATATGGAGCTATCTCTGCAACAATGCCTTTAATACTTAGAGTAATAAATGCGCTTTTTAAATCAAAAAAATTTAAATTTCCTATTACTCCTCAATTTAAAGATGATTTTATAGTAAATTTTGATATAAAAAGTATAATTTTCTTATCAGTAGCTCAAATTATATATATGTTATTTTTAATAGCAAGAGGGTCAGTGCCCAAAAAGGAGGTAAAAGACAATGAATAATGAACATCCAGTAGAAACTTTAATGAAAAGTACTATGGAAAACTTAAGAGATATGGTTGATGTAAATACCGTTATAGGTGATGTTGTAGAAACTAAGGATGGTAGCTGTATTATTCCAATTTCTAAAGTATCCTTTGGATTTGCATCTGGTGGTTCTGAATTTGGAGAAGCTAACACAAAAGTAAACTCTAACAGTGACTACCCATTTGGTGGTGGTTCAGGTGCTGGAGTATCAGTTAAACCTGTAGCTTTTCTAGTAGTAAAGGATAATGCTGTTAGATTAATGCCTGTAGAACAAGATAATACATATGATAGAATTGTTGATACTGTACCACAAATTATAGATATGGTTAAAGACTTATTTAAGAAGTCTGGAAGTTGCAATGAACAATCTTCTAGTAATACAACACCTGATGTAGACCTATATCCTGATGATTTTGAATCAACAGATAAATCAATTCATTTAGATAACCAATAATTCTCCTCTCAATATTAAAGGGATATTAGAATTACAATTAATAATTCTAATATCCCTAATTATTTATTCTTCACTATCTAAAACAATCTCTTCTTTAAGTTCTTCCTCTTCATCTACAGCATAAAGGTCAAGAGATGGAAGCTCTTTAAGATCATGTAGTCCAAATTGTCTTAAAAATTCTTCTGTTGTACCATAAAGAATTGGTCTACCTGGAACTTCTAATCTTCCAACCTCCTTTATTAAGTCCTTCTCTATAAGCTTTTGAAGGGCACTATCAGACTTAACTCCTCTTATTTCATCAATATCTATTCTTGTAATAGGTTGTTTATATGCAACTATTGCAAGACTTTCTAATGAAGCCTGTGAAAGAGACTGTCTTTTATTTTTCTTTAATAACTTTTGTATGTAATCGCTATGTTCTGCCTTAGTAACTAATTGATAAGCACCATTTATAGATATAAGCTTTATTCCTCTTGATATTTCATCATATTCCTTAATCATTTCCTCTAATAACTCTTCTACATATTTAGGAGTAGCTTCAAGGTTAATTGCTATATCTCTTAATGATAGAGGTTCTCCACTTACAAATAGCATTGCTTCAATTATTCCTTTTTGAGTATCTTTTCTTGATACTTCCTTAAACTCAAATTGTCCTATGTCAAATTTATTCAACCTCTTCTTCACTCCTTTCAATTAATATTTCTCCAAAACTTCCTGTTTGGTATACTTTTACCATTCTTTGTTTCATAAGTTCTAAAAGTGCTAAGAAGGTAACAACACATTCAAGTTTACATTCACATTCCATCATTAGGTCTGAAAACTCTGTAATCTTTTTTTCTTTTAACTTTTCAAAAAGATAATCCAATTTATCTTCTATCTTATATTTATCAACATATATTTTCTTCTGTATTACATTTCCTTTGTTTTGCTTATTTAAATATATCTCCAGAAGATTATTATAAATATTATATAAATCAAGTAAGGTTACATTTCTTAATAATTCATCATTATCTACTGGTCCTTTAATCTCCTCTATTACTTCTGGCTTCTTGGTATAAATATTACCAGAGTTTGTATACTTTCCTTTAAAGAACTCAGTTGCTTCTTTAATCTTTTTATAGATAATAAGCTTTTCTAATAACTTCTTTTCTATATCTTCTTCATCTTCCTCTTCAACCTTATGCTTAGGAAGAAGTGTCTTGGATTTTATCTCTATTAAAGTTGCAGCAACCACTATAAATTCAGAAGTTATCTCAAGATCCATTTCCTTCATCTCATCTAAATATCTTAGATATTGATTAGTAACCTTATATATCTCAACATTATAGATATTCATTTTATTCTTTTTTATTAAATGCAGCAATAAGTCAAAGGGCCCTTCAAAGTCAGCCACTTTAATCTTAGGTAATTCCATTTAAATTCCACCTTACTCTTCTATTTCATACATTTAGTCATACCATATTATAATACCAATTTTGAGCTGATTAGACAAGCTAAAAAGGTGATAGAAGTACACTTCTATCACCTTTAAATTACTTAAATATATTCTTTATATTATACTTGATAGAATCAAAGATTCCACCCTTCTTAACATCTCTATCACAATAAATTTTAACTTCTCCTACCTTTTCTTCACCAAGGTATACTTCACATTTACCTACTATATCTCCTGCTTTGTATTCATCCTTAGCTTCATCCATAACGACCTTCTTAACTAATTCGCCGCTATTTCCCTTTGGTACTACAACTTCTAGATCATCCTTAGCCTTAGCCATAAAGAATCTATCAGTTTGTTTACCCATTTGTACCTTATCTACATCTTCATCCTTAGATACAAGCTTCTTCCCTTCATATTTAGAGAATCCATAATTCATTAATATTCCTGCATCTCTATTTCTGATTTTATATGTAGGTGCTCCCATAATTACAGCTAACATTCTTACTCCACTTCTTTTTGCAGTAGCAGAAATACAATACTTAGCTTCATTAGTGAACCCAGTTTTTAATCCATCACAGCCTTCAAAAAATCTTACAAGTTTATTATGGTTAACTAATTCAATTGGAGATTTTCTTCCTTCTGAGATTGTTTCCATATAAGTTCCTGAATATTTTAATATAGTTGGATGCTTTAATAATTCACGAGACATTAATGCTATATCTCTTGCTGTTGAAAGATGCCCTTCACATGGAAGTCCATTACAATTTTTAAATGTAGTGTTTTTCATACCTAACTCTTGGCATCTTTTATTCATCATGTTTACGAAATCTTCTTCAGTGCCACCTAGGTATTCAGCTAAAGCTACAGCAGCATCATTACCAGATGCTATTGCTACACCTTTTAATAATTCTTCTACTGTTCTAACTTCTCCTGTATCAAGTAACATTGTGCTTCCGCCCATTTTCTTTGCATTTTCACTACATGTTACCTTGTCATCTAATTTAATTTTGCCACTATCTACAGCCTCCATAGTTAAAAGCATAGTCATTATTTTTGTTACAGAAGCTGGAGCAAACTTTTCATCTACGTTGTTTTCATATAGAATTTTCCCTGAAATAGGCTCCATAAGTAAATATGATTTTGCTTCTATACTATTTACTCCTCCACCTTTTGACTCTTCTTCCTTAGCACTTGTTAATATTCCTGCAGGTAATAATAAAATAGACAGTATAATCATTAATGATAAAGATATTTGTTTAATTATTTTCTTATTCATTTATCTTCCTCCCTTCAAGAATATTGTTTCCAAGTAATAAAAAAATATCACACTTTGTCGAATTATATAAATTCAAACAAAATAAAAACTGTCTACGCAGATGTTTTTAATCATCTACGAGACAGTTGTTTACTAAATTAACGTATTATATCATATATTAATGGAATTTTTTCTTCATATTCATCAGAAATTTGGATATCCTTAAGTATCTTCTCAACAGCTTTATGACCTTTGTTTTCATCGTTAGCGTATACTCTAGCTAAGATGTCTCCTTCAGATACCTTTTCTCCTCTTTTCTTGCATAAAACAATTCCTACAGCTAAATCTATAACACTTTCCTTCGTTGCTCTTCCTGCACCTAACTCCATTGCAGTTAAGCCCATTTCTTCAGCATGAATTTTTGAAATTGTTCCAGACTTATTAGCTTTAACTTCTATAATATACTTAGCCTTAGGTAAAAGATCTGTATTATCAACATAAGCTGGATCCCCACCTTGTGCCTTAACAAATTCTTTTAGCTTTTCTAAAGCTTTACCATTTTTAATATTTTCTAAAAGAAGCTTCTTTCCTTCTTTAAAGCTTTCAACTTTATTAGCTAAAATAAGCATATTACTTCCTAAAGTTAATGCTAGTTCAAGCAAGTCTTTAGGACCATTTCCATTTAAAGTATCAATAGCTTCCTTTATTTCTAATGCATTACCAATAGCGTATCCTAATGGTTGATCCATATCTGAAATTACTGCTATTGTATTTCTTCCTACATTTTTACCTATAGAAACCATCTCTTCTGCCAAGGCCTTTGCATCCTCCGGAGTTTTCATAAATGCTCCATCTCCAACCTTAACATCAAGAACTATTCCATCTGCACCTGAAGCTATTTTCTTACTCATTATACTTGATGCTATAAGAGGCATGTTATCAACTGTAGCAGTTACATCTCTTAAGGCATATAGTTTCTTGTCAGCAGGTGCTAAATTAGCTGTTTGGCCAATTACTGCTATTCCTATATCATTTACATTTTCCATGAACTTTTCTTCTGAAAGCTCTACTGAAAATCCTTTAAATGATTCAAGTTTATCAATTGTTCCACCTGTATGACCAAGTCCTCTACCACTCATTTTTGCAACTGGCACTCCACATGAAGCTACCATAGGTGCTAAAAGTATAGTAGTAGTATCACCAACTCCACCTGTTGAATGCTTATCAACTTTAATTCCTTGGATTTTATCTAGGTTTAAAGTTTCTCCAGAGTGAACCATAGACATTGTAAAGTCTGCTGTTTCTCTCTTATTCATACTATTAAAGAAAATTGACATAAGTAAAGCTGATGCTTGATAATCAGGTATTTCTCCCCTTGTGAATCCTTGAATGAAAAAGTCTATCTCTTCCTTAGATAATTCTTCTCCTCTTCTTTTTTTCAATATGACATCATACATTCTCATATGCCACAGTCCTCCTATCTTTAGATAATCTCATTTATAAAGGATTTACCTTCTAAATTATTATCTATTCCTAAGTAATCCAAAATACTTTTTCCTATATCAGTAAAGGAATCTCTTATTCCTAATTCAGTTCCACCCTTAACTTGCTTACCATATACAAGTATTGGTATGTACTCTCTAGAATGATCCGTACTTTCTGTTGTAGGGTCACACCCATGGTCAGCTGTAATAATTAAAATATCTTCATCTCTTAGCTTTGAATATATTTCATTAAGTCTGCCATCAAAATCCTCTATTGCTTTTCCATATCCTTTTGGATCATTTCTGTGACCATAAAGCATATCAAAATCCACTAAATTTGTGAATATTAACCCATTATCAATCTTATCCATATATTCTAGAGTCTTATCAACTCCATCCATGTTATTCTTTATGTGAACAGCCTCCGTAACACCTTTTCCATTATATATATCTTCTATTTTTCCAACAGCAGCTACACTCATCCCATTTTCTTTTATATATTCTAAAGCTGTCTTACCAAATGGATCTAAAGCGTAATCTCTTCTGTTTGAAGTTCTTTTAAATGATCCAACTTCTCCAACAAAAGGTCTAGCAATTACTCTACCAACAACATCTTCTCCAACTAACATTTCTCTTGCTATTTCACACATTTTATAAAGGTTATCTAAACCAACAACCTCTTCATGTGCAGCTATTTGGAATACACTATCAGCTGATGTATAAATTATTGGATATCCTGTCTTTACATGCTCTTCTCCTAGCTCTTCAATAATTGCAGTTCCAGAGGCAACTTTATTACCTAAAATCCCATCTATCTTTGCTTTTTCCTTAAACTCATTTATTATTTTATCTGAGAAACCATCAGGATAGGTATTTAGAGGTTTATCAAGAATTACGCCCCCAATTTCCCAATGTCCTGTTACAGTATCTTTACCAATTGATTTCTCACTACCCTTTCCAAAGGCACCAATAACACTTTCTTCCTTTCCTAATGCCTTAACACCCTCAATATTACCAAGACCTAACTTCTTTAAGTTTGGTATATTAATTCCGTTGCAAGCTTCAAAAGTATGGTCTAAAGTATGACTTCCTTTATCTCCATACATTTGTGCATCAGGCATCTCTCCTACTCCAACACTATCTAAAACTATAAGCACTACTCTTTTCATAAGTAAAACTCCTTTCTCTTCTATACTTATCTTTTGTAAAATTGATAAAATTATTATGCTCTAGGATGAGTATTACGATAGATTAAATTAATTTTATCACTATTTATTATTTCATAATAGGTATCCATGTAAGTTAACACTTGATTTCCAAGTAACTTTTGCACTGCCCTAACATTAGCTCCATTTTGAAGTAAGTGTACTGCAAAAGAATGTCTAAATGTATTTAGATTAACATCCTTATCAATTCCTGCTCTATGAGAATACTCTTTTACTATTCTCCATATACCTTGTCTTGTTAACTTTTGGCCATTAAGATTTACAAAAAGGTTTGTTACTCCTGCATCTGCAACTTGATCCCTTATTGCAAGATATTCTTCAATTGCCCTACAAGCACTTCTTCCTATAGGAATAAGCCTTTCAAAATGCTTATTATCTATACATTTTACAAATGATAAATCTAAATTTACATCTTCAACATTTACAGATATCAATTCTGATACCTTCATTCCTGTTGCATACATTAACTCTAAAAGCGCATTATCTCTAATTCCTTTTGGACCATCTTTATCAACAGACCTTATTATTTTATCTACTTCATCAACAGTTAAAATTTGTGGTAATTTCTTTGTGGTTCTGCTACTCTTATAACTTATCTTTGGAATATCATTAACTAATGACCTACTTTTTAAATAGCCATAAAAGCTTCTCAAACTTATAACTATTCTATTAATAGAACGCTCAGATTTACCTTGGTTTAAGAGATGTTGTATATAACCCATTATTGCTACATTATCTGAGGTATACAAATTCATTTCTTTCTTTTCTAGGTACTTAGAATAAAGATTTACATCAGTTACATAGGCATATACAGTGTTCTCACTTTTATCATTTTGTAACAAATAATCTTTATAATTATTTATAATTTCTATCATTGCTCTCTCCTACACCATTATTTATATTATATATTCGACAAATTAATCTTTTTCCCTTCATTTCTCTTCCTATGTTTCTTTCTTTTTATAAATAGAATTTAGTAACCACAAATTTAACTATGCTTGGACACACATAAGTTTCAAGTATAACTCCTAAAACAAATAATCCTAATAAAACAATAAGATAACTTCCTATACCATTTAGATTAATATTTACAGGAATAGACTTCTTTGAAAACTTTTCTTTTAATTTTTCTGTAGACATTGATAATGCAAATACACTTAAAGCAACATAACATGGAATGTAAATTAAATTTTGTGGAATTGTAGAAACTAAGGCTAGTCCGATTCCTTTTCCTTCAAAAGTTGTAAGTAGAAAACTAAAAGTGTATCCTAAGGTGAATCCTTTTATTAAATCTAATATTAATATTATAGGTGTTCCAAAGAATGTAAAACCTAGAACTATTATTGGGATTATTAATATAAAGTTCTTTTTAACTATATCCAATAATAATGCTCCATAGTCTACAGGCCTCTCACCTATACCATTAACAAAGACAGTAAAGTAACTTGCTAAATCATTTTTATCTCCTTCGTTCATATACTTTACTAAATAAACTCCTATTACAATTCCTACACAAAAGAACAATAAGACTAATAAATAGTAAATCTTGTTTTCCCTAAAAGTTTCATTAATTTTTTCTATAGCACCCTTCATCTCTTACTCCTCCTAAAGTATGTATACACTATAATATGATTAAAAAAGTAAATTTATGCATAAGACCTAATCATAAATATGTAAATATAATTATTATTAAATGAACCTTTTACCCTAATATTTTCTTATAGAACTACCAAGAGAGTAATTTATAAATATTAGTTTTTTTAGGAATTATGGTACTCTTAATAATCTACTTAATAATAAGAACCATTATGACAGTAAATTAGAAGAATCGTATATAAATAAACAGGTTAGCGTAAAATATTAAATTTACACTAACCTGCTTACTATTCACATTGAAGCATATATTGACATAAACAATTAATAGATTTTGTATCTATTATTTCCCCTTTTTTAACCATTTCTTTCATTTCTTCAATTGAGACCTTAATGATTTCTGTAAACTCATCTTCATCTCCACCCTTAACTCCTTCATATATTCCAGTTGCAAGGTATAGATGAATTATTTCATCACAAAAGCCTGGTACCGTACATATCTTTCCTAAGTATTTAAATTCCTTTGCTTTATATCCTGTCTCTTCTTCTAATTCTCTTTTTGCACATACAATAGGTTCTTCACCTTTTTCTAGCTTTCCTGCTGGCACTTCAATAATTACTTTATTTAATGCTGTTCTAAACTGTTTAACTAGAATTATTTCACCTTCATCAGTTAAAGGTAAAATTGCAGATGCTCCTGGATGTCTAATAACATCTCTACTAGCTAGGTTTCCATCAGGTAACTCAACATCTATATTAGCTACTTTTAAAAAGTTTCCTGTATATCTTTCTTCTTCTTTTAAAATCTTTTCTGAAATATCCATTTTATCTTCCTCTTTTCTAATATAATTTCTTATTTCCATTATACTTAATTATATGTTAGCTATCCACTTTTCTAAAGAATAAAGGGGCTGTATCAGATTAAGGTTTTTTACCTTAGGCTGATACAGCCTTATTTTTATAATTTTAAATTTTATTCATAACTTTATATGTACTTATTTCCAAAATATTTATTTTTGAGCATAAGAAAATAAGGACAATTTCAAAATTATCCAAATTATTACTATATTGCACTAATTAAGAAGCTTGCTGCTTGTGAAGCAGCTTTCCGTTACGCTTTTGAAGAGTTTTGCTATGTAATTTGTTAACATTATATCCAAAAGCCATTAATAAAAATTCCGTACGAACTTTAGACATACCACGCATCAAAAAGCGTCTAAATCCATAATCTTGTTTGATAACTCCAAATGCTCCTTCGACCTGAATAGATCGATTCATTCTCAATATTAT
>OKWK01000127.1_pt1 | contig 86941 bp, 61 predicted proteins | sample 1607181 | NCBI WGS metagenome assembly OKWK01 (sample SAMN07501053, study PRJEB24779) | human gut metagenome | isolation source: stool | host: human infant | place: USA: Pittsburgh, PA
TTAGCAGGAATTCTACAATCTTCAAGGACAACATCAGTTGTGTTTGAAGTTCTAATTCCCATCTTGTCTTCTTCCTTACCAGCACTTAGTCCAGGAGTTCCTGCTGGAACTAAAAACATTGAAATACCCTTAACGCCCTTAGATTTATCAGTAAGAGCAGTTATGCAGTAGTAAGATGCAACAGCACCATTAGTTATGAAACATTTTCTACCATTAAGAACATATTCGTCGCCATCTTTTACAGCAGTAGTAGTTCCTGAACTTGCATCAGAACCAGCGCCTGGTTCAGTAAGACAGAAGGCACCAAGTCCACCTTCCATAGCTACATCAGCTACATAATTTTTTTGTTCTTCGCTACCTGCAATAAGAACTGGCTTCATGCCAAGTCCTGATGCAGAAATAGTAGTGGCAAAACCAGCGTCAGCCTTTGCCATTTCTTCAAATAGAGCAGCAATGTCCACTCTTGAAAGACCAGGTCCGCCTAATTCTTCTGGCACTTCAAGGGCAAAGTAACCTTGCTCTTTTGCCATTTCATATAAATCTTTTGGCCATTCGCCAGTTTTATCTGCTTCTTTACAAACTTCAACAACTTCTTTCTCACAGAAGTTTCTAACATCTAAAAGCAAGTCCTTTGCTTCTTCAGAAATTAAATATGACATCTTTATCCCCTTTTTCCTTATTAAATAACTTTATTTGGATTTAAAATCATGTTAGGGTCAAATACCTTTTTAATGCCTCTCATTAGTTCAGTATTAACATCCCCTTCGAAGATCTTCAAGAATTCCTTCTTACCAAAGCCAATTCCGTGTTCACCAGAAATTTGTCCGCCCATTTCATAAGCCTTTCCATAAATATCCTTCATGAAAACTTCAACTTCTTTGACAAATTCTTCTTTTTCCATGTCATTTGAGCAAGTGTAAATGTGTAAGTTACCATCGCCTGCGTGACCAAAAGACTTAACTTCAAATGGGAAGTCCTTAGCTCTTTCGTTTACATAGTGAACATATTTAGCAATCATGTTAATTGGCACAACAACATCACATTCATCAAGAAGTTTAGTTTGTGATTCAATAGCTTCAAGGAAGGATGATCTTGCAGCCCAAGCTTCTTTAATCTTGTTTGGAGTGTCAGCAACTAAAATATCAATTGCTCCAGCTTCCATAAGAACTTCAGCAGCTTCTTCAATAATGTCGTTAAGTTCATCTTCATCATTTCCATCAAAAGTAATAAGAAGGTAAGCTCCAATGTCAATGCCTTCTAATTCCTTAGGGAAAGTAGATTTTCCAATATAAATTTCAGACATATTAACAATTTCTTTTTCCATAAATTCAATAGCTTGTGGATTTAAGTGAGCCTTGAAAAGTTGTGGAACAGTTGAAATACAAGTGTCAAGGTCTTCGTAAGGAACAATAAGAGAAATAGTTTCCTTTGGAGCAGGAATAATTTTTAAAGTAAGTTCAGTAATAATTCCTAGAGTTCCTTCAGATCCAATGATTAAATCCTTTAGAGAATAACCAGTTGATGTCTTAGAAACAGTAGCACCAAATTGTGTGATTTCACCAGTAGGAAGAACAACTTCCATTGAACGCACATAGTTTCTTGTAGTGCCATACTTAACAGCTCTCATACCACCAGCGTTAGTAGCAACATTTCCTCCAAGAGTTGCAAACTTTTCGCCTGGATCAGGTGGATACATATATCCCCTAGTTAAACAGTCTTCAGCTAAATCGTTTAATAATACGCCTGGTTCAACTTTAACAACCATGTTTTCTTCATCATAAGAAAGAATTTTATTCATTGATTGCATATTAAGCATAACGCCACCAAATCTTGAAACACCAGCGCCAGTAAGACCAGTACCAGCACCTCTTGCGAGTACAGGAATTTTATTTTCATTACAAATTTTTACGACATTTGAAACTTCTTCAGCAGAAGTTACATCAACAACGACATCAGGTTGTCCTTCGCCATAAATTGGCATTTCATCGTGGAAGAAGTCAATATTAATTTCTTCGCCAACATATACTTTGCCGCTAACAGCAGCTTTAATGTCTTCAATAACTTTATCAGTCATAGAATTATAATTTACCATTTTTCCCTCCAATAGTTTTTTAAAAATATTCTTAGTAATTTAATTATATAACCTTATTGTAAAAAAACGGTTTATTTGAACTTGCAATAAGTTGAATAATCTTTACAATATTTGACTTTTATTCAAGAAAACCATATAATTTAAACATATTATTTTAAGAAAGGATAGAAAATATGTGGCAATACAGACAAGTTTTTAAAATTTTGACAGACATGACAAATACAAAACTATCTACAATTGCCTATGCCTTGGACTACGACATATCCTACATAAGCAAGTGGAATTCTGGCAAAAAATTGCCATCTTCAAAAAATATTTACACAATAAATAGAAAACTTGCTTCCCTCTTTGCAAGGGCTCTTGTTGAAGAAGACAAGACCAAGAACTTTCTTCTTAGTTTTGAGCTTAAAAATTCAGAAATCTTAAAAAAAGACCAGGAAAAAGGTCTTGAAATACTAATCTATAAGCTCCTAAATGAATCTTATGCCTACACAAATACAGATTTAAAGGAAGAAAGCCCATCCCTTACAAATTTCATCTTCAAAACATCAAGTGTGGAAGGCGACTTAAAGGAAATCCTAGATAAATTAATTTTGGAAAATAGAGATCTTGACATTTGGGCAACTTTTGACATAACAAGTCCCTATGCAGAAATACTTATTCAAAGCCTAAAAAAAGCTGCAAAAAATGTGGAAGTTAGCCTCCACCTAGTTTGCAAAAAAGATGAAGTTGAAAATATTGATCTCTTAAAAATTATTACTGATAATTCCTCCATAAATATGGAATTTTATGAACGCAGCTACACTCACTGCGACTTTATACTTATAAAGAACGAAATGTATATAATCATCGCCGAAAGAGAAGATTACTCAACTTTAACTTCTGGCAGAGAACTTGACACCATTTTTGAAATTTCCTCCTTTATGGATAATTTCTTTGAAAGGCTAAATAAAATAATTGTAACAGCCCCTCCCCAAGAAATGTCAAATACAAATTACAGAAAATATTTCTACTCTGACAACGAATTTTTATTTTTGTCAAACTACGGCTTTGAATTCTTGCTTCCCAATGAAATAATTGATAAAATTCTTGAAAATATTGACGAAGACAAGGACCTAAAGAAAAAGGAAATTGAAGATATAAAACTTTTGTGGGAAGAACTTTTTGTAGATGCAAAAATAAACTTTTTGACTACAAGAACTAGCCTCTTAAATTATTTTGAAACGGGAAACATCTTATATTGCTCCACAAAGGCAAAATTAAGTCCACAGGAAATTGAATCCCACTTAAAAAATATTATTAAAATAATGGAAAATAACGAAAATATAAACTTTTACATCATTAACGACAATAGATTTCTAAAATCCACTGGTCTTGACAAATTTAATTTCTTCATAAACGAAAACAATATGTTTTTCAAAAAAATCCAAAAGGATCCTTTACAAACAAAGACATCCATAGTTACAAACATAAAGATTCACAACAAAATCCAAGATGTCCTAAGAGACCTAATGCACAGCCCCTACAGCAAAAAATATAGCGTCAAGGAATTGGAAAAACTCTTCCATAAATACGCCCAAGTATTTAAAAAAATGTCCCACAAGGACTAACCCATGGGATTAACAATTATTTATTTAGAATTTTAAACTAATTCAGAAAAATTATTATTAAAAATTATTTATTTAGAAAAAATATGCACTTTATAAAAATTAACTAACCAAAAACGAAAACATACTAAAAAAGCTATGAGAATAAACTCATAGCTTTTTTCTTGGCTTAGACTTGATCAAAATTCTGTAAGAAATTTTAATAAGTCTGCCCGCAGATTTTTCATTCATAAACAAGAAAAATTTATAAGACCTTCAAGAGACTTTCCAAAAATTCTTATTCCAGAAAAACAAAAACTTCTCTTTTTATTTATAATCTACTACGTCATTGTAAATAATATCCTATTTCAAATATTATCTTTCCTAAATAATCATATCTTTTTTGCAAGTTTATTTTGTTCCTCTAAGAAATAAAATAAGAGGCTCGATTTTTCGAGCCTCATAGTTTTTTTATTTTGACCTTTTACTTAATCCCAAATACTACTTGAGCAATTTGTGCCCTTGTTAATTTTTCTTTTGGCATGAAGTTTCCATCATCCATTCCCTTGATTAGACCTAGTCTAACCATTTCTCTTACAGATCCCTTAGACCAATCCGAAATATTCTTTTCATCTTTGAAGCTAATATTAATATTTTCTTCTTTATTATTTATCTTATGAACCTTGTTAAATCTCGATAAAAAGGCACACATTTCTTCTCTTGAAAGTTCCTTGTCAGGCATAAATTTACCGTCGCCAAATCCACTTGCTATTTTATTCTTATAAGCCCAATCAATGTATGGTGCATAATACTTGTTTGCATCAATATCATTAAAGACCTTGTCCTTATACTTACTTTCATCTATATTTGCAAGTCTACCAAGTATAGTTACAAATTCAGATCTTGTTAGACTTTTATCTGGCATAAAGTTATCTAAGTCAGCTATATCTTTAAAATAATTTTTTTCTACTGCAGAGATAATAGCCTTCTTTGCCCAGTGATTTTCAATAGAACTTGGATTTGAATTATAAGAGGAGAAGATACTTGTGTTTTTGCCATTAGAATTTGCCACAACCTTACTTGTGTTTTCATGACTTCTCCTTCTAAGAATACCAGTATCCCACTTGTTTCCACTTTCAGAAGAACTATCAGATGGCTTATTATTATCTTGTGGTCTAGTTTCATCAGATGGTTTATTATCTTGTGGCCTAGTTTCATCAGATGGCTTCTTTTCTTCTTGTGATATTTCCTTGTCCATATCTTTCCAAGAAGCTGTAATAGTTATATTAGAAACAACTTCAATTTTATCTCCTGGCTTCATCTTGTCCCTATTTCCAGAGACTATCCAACCATCAAAAACCTTTCCCTTAGGTGCTACAAATGTGTTTTCTGGCAATTGAATTTCTTCCTTCTCTATAACCCTTTGAGATGGAATTCTTCCACTTCCACCATTTGCCTCAAAAGTTACACTATATTGCTTTTGGGTAACTTCTTCAAATACTGGTTCAATTTCAATGTCTTCTTGAGCAAAGAATATATGTCCCGGTTTTTGAGTAAAGTCTCTAACTTTCCATCCTATGAATTTTTTACCTTTTTCTTCTTGTCCATTAAATTCTGGAAGTACAAAATCTTCCCCTTCTTTTACAAGTTGATCTTTTCCATCAATCTTTACTTTTATATCCTTGTTTTCTACTTCCTTAATTTCATCTGAATCTAAATCAATAGAATAAATTTTTACACTTGTATTCTTTGCATAGTCACTTGCACTTACTCTTACTTCAACTTTTCCATCTTTAGCATAATCTTTAAGATCTTTACTTTGGTCAAAGTCTATTCCATTTGCAAAAATTTTAATTTTTTCTATACGTCCAGGTCTGCCTTCATCTCTCTTGTCTGAAACCTTTAAATACACTTTTTTATCCCCATAGTTTAAAGTAATCGGGTTTTCATTAATTTCCTCTTTAGACAATTCTATTTCTGGTTTAACGCTGTCTAAATAAATCCTATATTGTGATAAGATTCCACCTTCAGGTCCATTTAATTTATAGTCCTTAGCAGACCAATCCATTACATCATTGTCCCTTACATCTAATTTAACTTCAAAATCCTTTGAATTGTCAGATTTTAAATCACCATAAATTAAATATTGATCTACCATTGATTCATTTATTCTAAGATGCCAGTTGAATCCACCCTTATCTCCAATCCTTCCTCTTAGAGTATGTGGACTTTTCCTAACATAAAGTTCTCCTTTTTCTCCATCACTGTAAGGATTAAATGTATCTGGATCCATATTCAATTGAACTTTATCTCTATCAATATAGAAACACTTGCCCATTTCTTCAATTAGATTTTTCTCTTTAATATCTTTACTTCCATCTGATTTATAAATTTCGTATCTAACTACATTAAATCCATCTAAAACTTTTATATTAGCTTCAAAAGTTTTTTCATCTTCATCATTATTTATGAAATCTTTACTATAGTTAGCGTCTAAGCCTGTCTTGCCTGGATTTCTTGAAATGACTCTAACGGCATAACCTTTTTTTATTCTAAGCTCATCTTTTACTCTATAGAAAGTTTTACCATTTTCATCTTTCTCTTCTTTCAATTTCCCGCCAAGATCTTCTCCACCAAGTTCTACAATGCTATGTTCTGATGTTAATAGCTTAGAGGATTCATTTTTTTCTATGCTAGTATTTTTTTCTTTTGGCATCCTAAGGAAAATACTTTTACTTGCCTTTCCACTATCCACTACATAAAATTCAAGATCTCCCTTGTAGTCAATTCCCTTAGTATTATCCACATCATCCTTATTTGCCCATAGATTAAACTTGAAAGAGTGAGTTTTTTCATCATAAGAACCCGGCACTTTTTTAACTTCTTCTTTTTTAGTTGTCTTTGACATTCTTGTAGATTTAAAATAAATTTTTGCATCAGGAGAAACATTTTTAATTTCTCCCTTTATGTCAAATCCACCATTTGAATCTGGGATGACTTTTCCAACATATCCCATAGCTTTTAAAACACTTACATCTTTATCTTTAAATTCCATCGGAGTTCCATCAGAATAATTTGAAGGAATACCATATTCGTCTATAGAATTAATATCTCCATAGTCATAATCTATGCTTTCTTCTCCTGTAAATTCATTAGTTTTCTTTGTTTCTTTTGGCTCTATAATTCTTTTTGTATCAGCTTCTGTAAGTTCTTGTATATAAGATCTATTCTTTTCAATACTTATTTCAGGGTTCCCATAATTTTTCTTTGGATCATCCTTTGGACTATTATCTTTTTTGTCATCTTCTTTTACTTCTACATTTTTAAGTTTAGATGCATCAATTTCTCCAAGCTTAGTATTTTCATTTCCTTCCAAGTAATAAGCAAGTTTTCCATCCACGACTTCATTATCAAACTTAACCCTGTAAAGATTAGTGAAGTTAGACGCTCCATCAAGTGCAGCCACCTCTAAAGTTTTACCAAGAAGATTTTTATTTGCTCCAAGAATTTTGTAGACAGAGTTTCCTTCGCTATCAATTTCAAAACTTTCATACTTGTCAACTTTTCCAGTATTTACTACCTTTAAATTCTCCTCGATTTCACCATAATCATTTACAAAGGCAGCACCAGCAAACCAAACCTTATTATTAGTTACTGCAAAATCATCAGGATTCTTTTCTTGATCCCTTTGGAATAAAGTCTTATTGTGATCCTTTTGAACATTGTAAGTATCCTTAACCTTTAAGATAATTTCATCAGGATTATCTGCATTTAAGCTAATAATTTGAGGTGGAGTCCTATCAATTTTTACAGGAATATAAGAAACTTGATAAGGATATTTTGGAGAAAGCCTATATTGGAATTTGTAATAGTACTGACCCTCTGCAATAGGATCAAATTTTCCTTCCACATAATTTGGATCATTCTTATCTTCTGCGTGAGGATTATAAATCAATCCGTCCCATCTCAAATCTCCATAAACTTTTAATTTTGAAGACTTAATACCCTTAGCATCACTTCTCTTAGAATTTAAAATTCCCTTTATAAAATGATCCACTGTAATTACCTTGAGGTCTTTTTGATTTTTTTCATCCATAGTATTTACAATGGAAATTTTGCAATCAGAAGCTGATCTTAGTATTAAAGGACTAGGTGTAAGTCCCCTGTCAATTTCATTTTTAGAAATAATTTTACTTTCACCACTAGAACTCATATTGAAGTCTTGTGAGTTATTAAAAGCAAATAATTCAGGGTCTTGGTCTAGAGTCTTATTTTCTTTTTCTCTATTTTGAATTACACCAGCTGGTTTAAATAAGTCTATTCCATGTTCACCACCACGGCCCTTGTTTAAAGTGCCTGGAATTTTTGGATTGCCCTCATCATCATAACCTACAATCCCCTTAGATCTTGAACCTTCTTCCCAAGCCCATTTATCAACAATTGGTTCTTTGTTCCAATTTCCTGCAAAGCCCATTACTGGCATTGAAAGTGAAGGTTGTGGATCTTTTACATTCTCCTTCTCTTCCTTAGATTCAAAATTAATAAAGGCCTCAACAAACTTATCCTTATCCTTTGCCTCTCCAACATTAAGAGTAGCACCTAAGTTAAAAGAACCCCTTGCAGGAATTGTAATTTCATCTTGTGCAAAACTTATACTTGCTCCCTTAACCTCTTTTGGATGAATCTCTGCAATATTTTGGATACCATCCTTACTTTTTTCATCCTTATATTGCTCATCTAATTTTTTCTTATTAACTTCTCCATCAGTAGTTACCTTTGATGAAGAAACTTTAACAGTAATATCCCTATCAGATGGATTGTCTATATTTATAGTAAAATCTTTTTTGTCAGACTTTATTTCTTTAAGAGAAACAGCTCCATAGGAGTTCATTTCTCCAACTGAATCTTCCACCTTATATGACACAATTAAATTATTTTTCAATGCCCTCTCAACATTAATAAGACCTGATCCCTGTTGTCTTGGAGATGCAAATAGATAATTGCCCTTGCCGTCATCTGTTGTTGGATCAATCATTGGTCTAGAAGTATTCTGAAGCATTATTTTAGTAAGAGAAGTTATATCAATTCCCCTTGCCTTAATAACTGGTTCCTTGACAAGTTCCTTTACCCTTGGTCTAATTAAGACAGTAGAAGCAGAAACAACAGGAGTCGCCATAGATGTTCCCGACATATATTGATAAGTATCAACACCATTTATCTTATTCAAAGTTGAATAAATATTCTTACCTGGAGCAGATACATCTGGCTTTAGCATCAAGTCAATTCTAGGACCCCAAGAAGTAGAACCAGCTGGCACATTAGTATCTTCCCATTGAATCTTATGATCCAAGAATTTTATACTAAGCTCTTTTTCCTCTCCAACCTTAGGTTTTTTAGAATTATACTTCTCCATATCAATTCTATAGTCAGAGTTCTTAGCCTTGAAATCTTCTTTTTCATCAGGAGTCCTGCCGCTAATCATATCCCAAATTAACTTTCCATCCATACCTGATACAGAAAAAACAGGAACTCTTGTATTTTCATCTTCTTCATATCCCATTGCAGGAATATTTTCCCAATCATCTCTGTTGTAATAGGAAACTGTATTAACTACAACTACACCCCTTGCTCCCTTATCAAACACCTTTTTAAAAGAGTATTTTAAGTCCTTGGTATAGATCCTATCCATTACAACAATCTTATCTTTTAAATCCTTACCAGCAATATCTTCATCCTGGCATTGTCCCAAATATATGAACTTGTACTTATCTTGTTTGAAATTTCCCTTATCGAAGAAGGCACCAATTTGTGAATACCTAAAATCCTTTCCTCCAATATTTACGCCTTCATATTCGATTTTTGTATTTCTAGAAGAAGCAACAGCAATAGCATCTTCATGTGCCGCAGTTCTAGTGACATTACCAGTATCAGTCATCTTAAGAGAATTATTCGCATACCTGTCCCATGACGAACTAGAAGATGAAGTTGCATAATTACCTGTCGCTACACAAATAGGAATTCCAGCCTTTCTCAAAGACCTAATTGCTTGCCAGTACTTTTCTCCAGTCAAACCAGTGCCTGTGAAGCCAGAAGAAACAGAAATAACATCAACATCATGTTTTATACAGTCTTCAAAGGCGTGAAACATAGTCTCATCACCAGCAAATCCATCGCTTGCATCTGAATACATTTTGTAAGAAAAAAGTTGAGCATTAGGAGCAATACCCCTTATTCCCTTATGGGCTTTAATATCTTCATCAGTATCATTAGCAGCCAAAATCCCAGCAATGTGCATACCATGTGGGTCATGATAATCTGAACCATCATCATACTTCTCTGTTGTTATCTTGCCACCATTTAAGTAATTAAAAGAATGTGGTACCTTATCAGAAAGCCAAAACTCCTGATCAGAACCCTTTAGATCTTTCTTTTTTAACTTTAGAGAATTTTTAGCGTCATCATCAATACGCATAGCCTTATGACTTGCATCCATACCCGTATCAATGTTGGCAATAATCATCCCTCTACCATCATAGTTCTTACCAAGATTTGCATTAATTGCATTTAAACTTTTTAGATAATCACTTGCCCTGTCGACACCAACAAGTTTTCTTGCATTCTCCATAAGAGGAACTAACTTGCCAGCCCTTTCAACATCTTTTACACCCTTTATGCTTTTTAACTTATCAAGCACTTCAGGATAAGCTTCAACAGAGACAGCCTGGAACAAAATATTATATTCATAGAGAACTTTTACATCCTTAATTTCTTTTAAACTCTGTATAACTTGATCCTTATTTGCTTTATCATCAAACTCTACAAAGTAAACTACCTTTTCCCTCTTAACCTTTAGGCAAGCTTCATCTTTTTCAAAATCTTCAAGAATTTTACTTTTCTTGAAATTCATTTCCTTTTGACTTCTTACAATTCTCTCAGTCTCGCTTAAAGGCTTATTAATGTTATTGCCTTCAGCAAAAACTCCATTAAAAGAACTCATTACAAAAATTAAAGATAAACCTAGCGAAGAGTATCTTTTTAAATTTTTATTCATATTACCTCCAAATATTTTAACAATAATGTTTATCATTAACGATAACTTTTTACAGTTTAACATATTATTTTTTGAATTTATATACCAAAATACGATAATTTATCAATTGATATCATAATCAAAAAAAATTAAAAATATTACTGACTTTTCCCTTATGTAAATGGCTTGAATAGGATAATCTAAATCCTTTTTAAAATTATTAATCTTTTTAGAATTTTATCGTAATTTATATAAAACTAGAGCCTATTCAAAACAAAATAAAAACAATAAATAAATCTTTAAAAAGATAAAAATTAACTAACCAAATCGAAAACATACTAAGAAAGGCTATGAAAACTCCTAGCCTTTTTTCTTGGCTAAGACTTTATCAAAAATCTAAAATTAAAAATTATCAACTTCTTAATAATTATAAAGACTTAAAAAAATTTATTTTTATATCCTTACTACTACACAGTGAAAACCTTTTGATATATACTACTAACAAGGATATAAACTTTTGTGGCTAGCTTAAAAAAGCAAAAATTATATCTTTAACTTATCGTTATAAAATTTTAAACTCGAAAGGAGAAAATTATGAGAAGAAAAGATTTAACAAAATTTAAAACACCGCATACCTATGCAATTATTTTTGTTGTAGTTCTTATTTGTTGGTTTCTTACATTTCTAATTCCAGCTGGTAAATTTTCAACTCACGATGTTGAGTATAAAAATGCCACAGGAGAAATCGACACAAGAACAGTTTTACAAACCGATACCTTTAGATATATGCACCCTCTTAACAAGGATTTCTTATCCCAAAACTTAGGAAAATTATACCAAGATAAAAAAGCCTTAGAGGAAAAGGAAATTGACCAGGAGGCCTTTGCTGAACTTCTAAAAACTCCAGCTGATTCCTGGGACCAAGGAGCACTTGATAAGGTTGGTTTGACAGATGATACTTTATATGGACTTTATGGGAATAATTTTTATGATAAGACTGTCAACTTAAATAAGACAGCAAAAATTTGGGGCACAGATGACTTTAATGGCTTTGGTTTTCTAAACTATTTATTTGAAGGTCTAGTGTCTGGCGATAAATACGGTTCTGCCGTTGGTATTGTTGCCCTACTTTTAGTTGTAGGTGGAGCATTTGGTATTATCATGGCTACTGGTGCCATTGACGCTGGTATTTATGCTGTAATTAATAAAACAAAGGGCCTTGAAAAATTTGCAATTCCAATTATATTTTACCTATTTTCATTAGGTGGAGCTACTTTTGGCATGAGTGAAGAGGTTATACCTTTTTCCATGGTCATGGTTCCCTTTGTCATTGCCCTTGGCTACGACTCCATTGTCGCCGTCACTGTAACCTTTGTTGCATCACAACTTGGCAATGCCGTTTCTTGGATGAGTCCCTTCTCTGTTGCCATAGCTCAAGGTATAGCTGGCATTCCAGTTTTATCTGGTGCAGGCTTTAGACTTGCTTGTTGGGTTGTGGTTACAGGTCTTGGTGCAGCTTACACTATGGTTTACGCAGAAAGAATAAGAAAAACTCCAACTCTTTCTGTTGTCTATGAAACAGACAACAAATTTAGAGCAAAACTTGCAGAAGATAATTCAGCCCAAGAATTTAAGCTTGGTCACAAGCTTATCCTTCTTGAAATGCTAGCAGTATTAATTTGGATAGTTTGGGGAGTTATGGAAAAAAGTTACTACATCCCAGAAATAGCCTCCCAATTTTTTGTAATGGGTCTAGCTGCAGGTCTTACTGCTGTAATTTTTAAATTAAATAATATGACAATTAACCATATGGCTTCATGTTTCCAATCTGGTGCAGCTGATCTTGCTGGCACTGCAGTTGTTGTAGGTATGGCTAAGGGTATTTTAATTGTACTTGGTGGCAGCGATGCAAATTCTTTCTCTGCTTTAAATACAATTCTATACTCCATGGGCAATGCCTTCGCAGGAGTCCCAAAGACAATTGCAGCAATTGGCATGTATTTATTCCAATCACTCTTTAACTTAGTTGTAACATCAAATTCAGGTCAAGCAGCTCTTACTATGCCAATTATGGCACCACTTGCTGATCTCGTTGGACTTTCAAGACAAATTGCAGTTCTTGCTTACCAAATGGGTGCAGGCTTTATGGATGCCTTTACACCAGTTTCAGCAAGTTTAATTGGTGTCCTTGGTGTAGCTGGCATTGATTGGTCTAAGTGGGCAAAATTCCAAATTAAAATGCAAGCCTTCTTCTTCCTACTTGGCTCAATAATCTTAATTATTGCAGTCCTTATTAATTTCCAATAGGAAGTGAAAAAATGGAAAAAATGATTAAAGTTATTAGGCAGGCAAAAATTTATAGCCCAGAATTTTTAGGGACAAAAGACCTCTTAATTCTTGGCGATAAAATTGCAGCCATAGAAGATGAAATTAAAATAGACATTCCTTCTCTAGAAGTTGAAGAAATTGACGGCAGAGGAAAAATTTTAACACCAGGTTTTATAGACTGCCATGTTCACATACTTGGTGGTGGTGGAGAAGGCGGTTTTAAAACAAGGACGCCAGAAATAACTTTATCCACCCTAACAAAAGCTGGCGTAACAACAGTTGTTGGTACCCTTGGCACAGATGGACTTGCAAGAGATATATCTGCCCTCCTTGCCAAGGCTAGAGGTCTTGAGGAAGAAGGAATCACATCCTATATTTACACAGGAGCCTATCAAATACCAACACCAACCCTAACTGGCGATGTCATGAAAGATATAATGTCAATTGATAAAATAATTGGCGCAGGAGAAATCGCCCTATCTGATCACAGATCTTCTCAACCAACTTTTGAAGAATTTATTAGACTTGCAGCAAATGTTAGAGTTGCAGGCATGCTTTCTGGCAAGGCTGGCATAATTAATATCCACATGGGCGATGGAAAATCCAACTTAGACTATTTAAATCGTGCAGTAGATGAAACGGAAATTCCTATTTCACAATTTTTGCCAACTCACTGTGGCAGAAATCCTGAACTTTTTGAAGAAAGTATAAAATATTTAAAGCGTGGTGGCTACTGTGACTTCACTGGTGCCGATGACCCTGACCTTTGGGAAAAAGAATATGGCGAAGTGAGAATTTCCAAAGCCCTAAGGCGCATAATTGACGAAAAAATATGTCTCGATAACTTCACTTTCACATCAGACGGACAAGGAAGTTTTCCAATGTTTAACGAAAAAAATGAATACATTGGACTAGGCATTGGTAAATCATCTTGCCTACTTGAAGCCATAAAGGAATGTGTCTTTAAAGAAAATATCCCCCTTGAAATCGCCCTAAGAGGTCTTACTACAAACCCGGCAAAAATATTGTCCCTAAAAAATAAGGGGTCTATAAAAGTTGGCTACGATGCAGATATAAATTTGCTAGACGAAAAAACACTTGATATAGATACAGTCCTAGCTTTGGGAAAAGTTATGATAAGAGATAAAAAACCAATAGTCCTTGGAACTTTTGAAAATATTTAAAAATTTTAAATTATCATGACTTTTTACAATAGTAAAAAATTGGCACACAAAAAGGATGCAGGCAAAAACCCCGCATCCTTTTCTATTATTCAGTTTATAAAAAAACCCTCGCTAAAATTCTCTACGAAAAATTCGAGCAAGGACTTTCTTCACATACTATTTATAGTGACCCTTACATTGAAATATAACAACTGTATCTTCTTCAATCAAGTAAACTATTCTATTTTCCTTGTCTATGCGTCTGCTCCACAGACCTGACAAATTGTTTTTTAACGCTTCAGGCTTTCCTATACCCTCAAAAGGACTTCTTTTAATATCCTTAATTATCTGGTTTATTCTTCTTAAACAAACTTTATTCGTCTTTTGCCAATATAAATACTCTTGCCAAGCACTAAAATCCCATTTAATATTTTTTATCTCACTCATCTATGATATCTCTTTCAATAAGTTTTAGTTTTCCATTCTTATAATCCTTGTACTTCTTTTCAAGATAATCCATGTTTTCTTTGCTATAAAAAGGATCTGCTGTTAATTCAAAGGGGATTTTATTTTCTCTTGCTATTTTTTTCAAGTAAACATTTATTGCAGAAGACATAGAAATTCCAATTTCTTGACAGACTCTCTCTGCTCCTCTTTTAACATCTTCATCTACTCTAACATTAATTTGTACCATAACATCATCTCCTTAATCTGATTTTATCATAATTATATTATTTGTAAATACATATACTATACTTTTTTACAAGTTCCTTTAACAAGAAAAACCCTAGAACAAAAAGTTCTAAGGTTTAATAATTTTTATCTCACATAATAAAATAATCAGTGTCTCTTATTTCTTCTCTTACAATTTCTTACATAGCCAATCATCTTAAAGAAGCTGAAAATAAAAGCAAGCCAACCTATAAAACTTATAGCATAGATTCCATATTTTAAATATGAAACTTGCCTTTCTTCTCTTACTTTTTCCACAGGCTCAGCCTTTTTTTCCACAACTCTTTCTGCATTAATGAGAAGTCTCTTTGGTCTCGGTGGTCTCTTTGGATGACATGTAAAAAGTGTCACCATGTCCTTACCCTCTATAGGCAGAACTTTTTCCCAATCGCTGGGGTCTATTATCTCCTCGCCAGTGACCTTGTACTTCAAAAGACCAGAGCGACCATCAATAAATATATCGTCGCCAGCTTCAAGCTTTTCTACATTATAAAACATAAGGTCTCCCCACCAACCTCTGTGGCCAGCAATAACAGATCTTGTAGACTTGCCACCAAGTGGAAGACTTGTCCCTTCAATTTGTGCCACGCCAAGGTCCAAATGCTTATAACTTGCATCAAGATAAATTGGCTTTTTCATGTCAAGTTTTGGAATAATTAAATAGGCAAAGACTTCATTTTTATCTATGCCCTTGATGTCATAATAGCCATCATATTCTTCATTGGAAAAGGGGTCAATAATATTTGCATCGCCCTTAACAATGTCTTCATTGTATTTTTTAAGATCCTCAGTTACTTTTTCGCCCTTTGCCTTAAAAGATGCATACTTTTTGTCTGCCATAATTTCCCTATAAGACATGGAAGTAAAAGCCATAAGGGGCATAAAAATCCCCAAGAGAATAAATAAATATCCAATTAAAACTCTAGACTTAAGCTTCATAGCGTCTCCTCCTATGTCTGATGTATAAATAAATAATAAGCATAACAATAGCAAGAATAAGACCTGGCACAATTAAAGATTTGTAATTAAACTTAGCTCTTTCAATTTCTTCTTTAACCTCTGGCACATAAGGCACCCTGTGACCACGCACAAGAAGTCTTTGAGAATTTATCATGTAAGGCGTACAAGTAAGTAGTGTCATGAGGTCTTTACCTTCCACAACAAGAACTGGCTCAAAGTCCCAAGGTTCAACAACAAGAATTTGGTCCACCTTGTAGGCAAGAGTTTCCTTAACATTTGTGAAGAAAAATAAATCTCCCACTTCCATTTTATCCAAATCTCTAAAGAGTTTAACTTGTGGTAGACCCCTGTGAGCTGTTATAACTGCGTGAGTGTCCTTGCCACCAATAGGAAGAGATGTCCCTTCCAAGTGACCACAAGCGTGTTGCAAAACATCTTCAGAAGTTCCAGCGTAAACTGGAATTTGTTGACCAATTTTTGGAATATCAACATAGCCAATTTTTTCTCTTACTTCAAGCATACGGGCGTAATTTTCCACGCCCTTCTTTTCCCTTTCAGTGTAAGGGTCAGCAAGTCTTGATGGGTCAAGAGTTTCATTGTAGGCCTTGGCAAGTTCAATTCTCTCCAAAACTTCCTTACTTGGCATTTCAGCAACTGCCTCATTAAATTCCGCAATCTGATTGTTGTTGTCAATAGTATAATAATAATTTGAAATAATTGGATAAGTGGCAATCAAAAGTCCTAGAATAAAAATAAGTATAATTTTCCAATTTTTTTTAATCTTTTCCACTATTTCCATCATCCCTATCTAAATTATTAAAACTGTCCTTTTTTGCATCTATATTCATTTTAGCCATCTCAATATTTTTAGCCCTTTCAAGTTCTCTCTTCTTAGCTAGTTTTTTCTTTCTCTTTGACAATAAATATCTACCTAAGATAATTATAGCAAAAAATAAGAGAATGATAAGTCTTTTATCAATGCCAAGATTTTTACCCTTGTCTTCCTTAACCTTTTCGTCAACCTCTGGCACATAAGGCACCCTGTGGCCGCGGACAATGAGCCTGTGAGTGTTAATCATAATAGGAGTACAAGTAAGTAGAGTTGCATAGTCCTTGCCTGGCACCACAAGAAGTTGTTGAAAATCACTTGGATCAATTACATCAATGTGGTCAACCTCATAAGCCAGTGTACCAGCAATATTTTCGATGTAAAACTTCTCGCCCATTTTCACCTTTTGTAGGTCCGTAAAAAGTCTAGCAGTAGGAAGACCTGAGTGAGCCGTTATAACAGTGTGAGTGGACTCACCACCAATAGGTAGACTTGTACCTTCCAAGTGACCGGCACCCTTTTGTAAAATTTCTTCATTAGTACCAGCATAAATAGGAAGCTCCACATCAATAGAAGGAATGTTTATAACACCAATCTTTGTCCTTAGCTCTAGCATTTGAGCATAATTTTCTATTGCCTTATGCTTTTCCTCTTCACTGTAAGGATCCTTGGGAGTAACATTACCAAGATTGTCATTATAAATCTTGGCAAGGCGAATTCTCCTTCCTATTTCTTCGTCACTTAAAAGGTCTCTCGCTTCCTTGTAGTCGGCAACTTGGTTGTTGGACTCAATCCTATAATACCAATTGGAAATCATGGGATAGGTCATAATAGCAAGCCCTAGTATAAAAATAAAAATAAATAATTTATTAGATTTTTTCTTTTTTTTGCTCATATTTCTCCATAAAAAAGAGGCTCCCAAGGAGCCCCATTCTATTTCTTGTCCTTGATTAAATACTTACCTAAAAAAACCATTACAGCACCGGCAAGGACTAACACAATTAGTGTGATGTCACCAGTTTTTGGAAGTGGAGGTGGTAGAGGTGACTCATCACCACCTTCAATTTTGTTTTCAATAATTAGGACATTTTCAAAAGAATTATCATTAATTTCAAATTCTAAACTGCCATTTAAAAGACTGTAACCCTTAGGAGCCTTAGTCTCCCAAATATAATAAGTGCCATAAGGAAGATCGTAGACAGAAAACTTACCATCATCGCCAGAATTTAGGACTAGATCCTTTCCATTACGCTTAACCCTTTCATCTTTGCCATCCTTAATTTGAGTAATGACAAATTCAGCACCAGCAAGGCCCTTCTTCCTAGACGCATCAGTCTTAAAGAAATTATAAGAACCTGTCTTTTTCTTGTTGATCACATTAACATTGACACCTTGACCTTGAAAAACAACAAAATCACTTTCGCTATTTAAAATCTTGTAGCCAAGAGGCGCTTCAACTTCCTTAAAAGTATAAGTGCCAGGCTTCACATCTTTAATAGTAATCCTACCATTTTCATCAGTAACAAAAACTTCAGCACTGCCCTTGTCATCAAAGGCACCATTTTTTGTCAAAACAGGATCACCATTTGCATAGTGAAGAGTAAACTTAGCACCAGGAAGATATTTGCCCTCATCATCAGTTTTAATAAGCACAATAGTTTCTGGTGGTGGAGGAGTTTCATGTGGTGGTGGAGGTGGAGGTGGAGGTGTGGTTTTAACAGTTAGCCCCCATTTTAACTTAGTAATATTAGTCTCTACTGTACTAAAAACAGCAGACTCAATAAACCTTTCCTTTTTATCTCCAAGCTCCCTAATATAATATGTGCCTTCAGGTAGATTTAGAGTGATCTTATAATCATCAGCCTCTTTAGGACTAACAATCCATTTGTCGGCTTTATTTTCAAGCTGCTTATCAAGTTCAGCTTCACTTAACTTGTCAAGGATAGATACAAGTCTTGTCTTATCCATAGAAGTGTCAATAAACTTATCATTTAACTTCCATATTCCAAGAGACCTGCCCTCTAAATCATTTTTACTTAAACTTTCCTTTGTCTTTATGTCGATGGTAACAGATGATGCTCCTAAGACAGTAAGAGGTAGGAAGACCATAGTTACCATCGCAAATAAAATTATTAAACTGTATATTTTCTTCTTCATCTCTACCTCACTATCATAATATGTAGGGGAAAGGGAAGATCCCCTTCCCAATTTAATAATTATAAAGCTTATTTAGCTTAAAATTTACTTAAAACTATTTTAAACTTAAATAGCAAGAATTAAAAGACTTAAATACTATTAAGCTTCTTCTCTATTCTTCTTCATTGCCATAACAGCGCCAGCCATTAGAGAAATACCAACAACAGTGAATATAACAGTACCAATACCACCAGTTTGTGGGATAGTTACTTTAGTATTCTTTATTTGTTTAGCATCATTTTTACCAGATTTTGCTACATAATCAATATCTCCTTTACCTGTATATGAACCAGCTGAAATATCGAATCCAACTTCATTCTTGTTTTCTGCATATCCTTTTGGCGCCTTTGTTTCTTTGAAGAAGTAAGTGTTGTCAGCATATTTTAAGCCCTTAACTTCCCATTGACCTTCTTGGTTAGTAGTGAACTTAAATGCATCTCCTTCAGCATTAACCCACTTCCATTGCATTTTCATTGCACCAAAAGCCTTGTCTCTAGCTGTTTTAAGTTCAGCTATCTTTTTTTCAACAGCAGTTTTACCAGTGATTTCTGTACCACCAATATTAACTACAATTTCTTCATCGCCTTTTTGTTCTTCAGCTTTCTTAGCATTGTTTTTTTCAACAGCTTCATTCCATGCATTTACAGCATCAATATAAGCTTTTTCTGCAGTATTGTAATTTGAAATTGCAGTTGATTGTTCAGTCGTATCTTTAAGAGCTAAATAAGTTTTAGTTCCTTCTATTGTTCTTCCTACTATAAATTCAGCTCCTGCTAATCTCTCATTACCATCAGCATTTGTCTTTACGAATTTCTTTCCACCAGTTCTTTCAATTACTGGATCTGGAGTTATTGGTTTAGGATTGTCATTCTTTCTATTCTTGATTACTAGATTTCCATTTTCATCAGTAGAATAGTTTGGAACCCATCCCTCAACTTCAGTTTCCACTACTCTATAAGTTTTTGTTTTATCTAATTCTGTAAAAGATCCAGATTTTTTAGTTGAATTTAAATCTAATGTCTTATTTGTTACATCTGACCAAGTATTAGTTTCTGGAGAATATTCTTGTAATTGTAATTTAATTGTTAAATTTGCTGGCCATGTTTCAGTTGTTCCCATATTATCTCCGCTAACAAATGATTTGTTAACTGGGATTTCTGTCTTACCAGTTTCAGGAACAGGGTTCTTATCTCCTGGTAGTGGTTTAAATCCTGGATTATTTCCATAGTGGAAAGTTACAGTATTTTCTAATGCATTATCAACTATAGCTTCTTCGTTAACAGTTGAAGTGTATTTTAATGTGAACTTAACTTCTTTGTTTTGTCCAATTATATCTTCACCATCGATTTGGTAAACTGCTTCTCCAGTTGGAGCTGTTACCTTACCTAATTTTTTAAGACCTGAATTTGTTAGTTGTAAAACAAATCCATTATCTTTGTATTCAAGAGTATAGTCATTATTTGTTACTCCGGGACCAGGAGCTATTAATCCTAAATCAGGTTCAGTTGTTATTGTTACATTTTTATCAAATGTTAAACCGTCAGACATTCTATCGTTCCAAGCTACATGTTTGTAAGTAGAACCAGCTTTGATAGTAGTAGTTACTACATATGGAACTTGTTCTCCCATAGTTACTTTTCCATCAGTCTTTGGAACTTTTGTATTATTTTCATCTTCTGTCTTTGTAACATCTGGTTTACCAGTTTCAGTGTTTTTAGGATAAACGTGAGCTTCTTTTACAGGACCTTGTTCATTTACTAATGGCAATGTAATTTCTACTGGAACAGCTAACATACCAGAAAGTGTCTTACCATCTTTACCTAAATAAGTTGATTTTTCTCTAACTTCAACTATTTTATATTTAGTTGCTTTATCTTGTGGTAACTTACTTGTGTCAAATCTAATACCATTTTTAGTTGTTTCTCCACCCATTGCTTTATCAACAGAATCAACAACTTTTCCTTCTTTATCAATCCATTTTCCTTCTGCATTTTGCCAAGCAAAGTAAACTTTGTCAATTTCAGTTGCTGTATCAGTGTATAAGTCACTAATATTTTTTTCTTGACCTTTTTCAGTATACTTGTCTTTACCAACGTACTTATCTTTCAATGCATTTTGAATTTCTTGCATTGTTTTACCTTCTTTTGCTAGCAATTTGTGAACTGTAACGAATTCAGTTTTTTCATCTTTCTTAGCAGCTGTACCATCAGCTGTGGTTCCGTCAGCAGCTAGTGCTGTTAGTGGAGAAAATACTCCCACTAGCATCACTAATGCCATGATTAGTGATAGAATTTTTTTCTTGTTCATAATATAACTCCTTCTTTTATAAATTTTTATAAGAATTTGCCGCATCTTCCGCCGCAAATTATTAACATGAACATTTGTCTTTCGACTTTTGCCATAAATGGCTTTTTAATTTTTCTAAGTATCTCTAAAAATATTTTATCAAAAATAAATTAGATTTACCTTTTCTTACATGAATTATTCCGATTTTTATATGAATCCGAGAGGGCGGGGACTGACCCTTTCGCCCCTCTCATCTTCATTAAATTTTATTTGCTCCACTAAGGAGGGTGCCTCTTCTTATCTTTAATGGAATTAATCATAAGAGCAACACCTTCTCTCACTTGCCTCTGGTGGGTTTTTCATAAGAGCCTTGCCCTCATAGATTTTAAAATCATTATAGATAAGATGATTTACCTCATCCCTATAAGCTTTCCTCATAAGAGAGCTTATTTTGTCCTTATAAGCTTTTGTCATAGTAGAACTTTTTTTGTCCCTGTAACTACTCAGAGCTTTAGAATTACTTTTGCTTTCCTTACTACTCAGCATCAGAAAATTTCTTTTGTCTTCGTAACTACCGGGCATTTGAAGATTTGCTTTGTCCTTGTTACTACTCAGCATATGAGAACTTACCTTGTCATAGTTACTACTCAGTGTTAGAGGATTACTTTTAACCTTATAACTATTCATCATAAGATTCCCTCCTCTTTCTGCTGTAAACATAAGCCGCAGCAGTCATTAGTATCAAACCACTAACAGTAAAGATTAAAGTACCCATACCACCAGTGTGAGGATATTCCGCCTTACGGTTTTCCACTTCAATTGGTGTAATGTTAGATTTATCAACATCAACATAAATTGGATCAGTTTTTGATAGTTGGTCAACATCAAGATTGTATTCAGCAGTATCTAGTATTTTGTTGTCAATAATAAATTCTGCCTTTTGATCAACTGGTTTAGTGATGTCAGCCAATTTTCCAGTATATTCGACTACAATTGTATCAGTAGTTGAAATGTCTGTTGTAGCTCCTTTTTTACCAAGAAGTTCTTTTAATGAGTATCTTGAACCAGTATCACTACCTGCTGTCTTATAAGATATAGGATTGTATGTTGTGAAGTCTTTTTCAGTTAATTCAGCTATAGATTTCTTATCCTTTTCGCCTGGATCTTTCTTTAGAAGAGCTACCTTGATTTCTCCTCCACCTATATTGTTATTAACTTTTGGTGTAATACTCCATCCATTTTCTAAGATTCTTAGATAAGAGAAGTCGTTTATACCAGTAAATTCTTGATGTTTAGGATTTATTACAATTCTTTGTTTGAATGTCTTTTTATCCTTAGCTACTTCAATAACTTGGCTAACTATTTGTCCCTTCTTACCTCTTGTTATACTTGATTTTAGTGGATCTTTTTCAAGAACTAAAACACTACCATTTTGGAGCTTGAATTCTCTAATATAACCTGGCATCTTAGCATAATCTGTTGGTGCCTTAGTTTCTTTAAGTGCATAGAAACCATCTTTGGAGATAGGGAGCTTGAACTTACCATCTTTACCAGAAGTTACTTTCAAGGTTTCTTTTACTTTTTCACCTTTTTCATTAGTCTTATCTACTTGATATGGTCTGTAATCTTCTGTGTCATTTTCTTTGTAGTAAACTTCAAATTCTGCACCTTGAAGGGCCTTAGAAGGATCATCTCCATCAAGTTTTATAAACTCAATCTTCTTGTAGTTTACAACATTTATTGGATCTATTCCTATAGGTTCATTAACTTTTTCTGTTTCAGAATTTTCACCAGTTACAGCTTCTGAAACTTTATTAAATACACCACTTACAGTGCCTAATACCTTAGAACTTAAGGAAGAAGCTGGCTTATTATTAGCACTAGAATCAATCTTAGGTTTATCTACAGGATTAGAAGATACTGGGTTGTTGTTTTCTTTGGTTCTAGTAACTTCTCTACTTATTACTCCATCAGAACCTACAGTAAATTCTTGGATATGACCTTCGATCTTATTGAAGCCAATTGGAGCTTCTTTTTCGATAAGGGCATATTTGCCTTCAGCAAGCTTTTCGTATTGAACTAATCCTTTATCGTTTGTAGTTTTTTCTGAATTTGGTACGTCAATCCATTTATTTGATCCTGTGTCTAGTTTAACAAGGGCAAATTTTGCATCTTTAAGAACTCTACCTTCTGGGTCGATCTTCTTAAATGATATTTCATTCTTAGGGTTTTTTGCTATTACTTCAAGCTTACCTTCAGCAGTATTTGCATTTAATAAACCGTACACATAATCGTGTCTTTCTACACCCATATAAGGATAGTTATTAGAATTGTATCTGTCTAACTTACCTTGGGCTTCATAATCAGATTTATCTTTTTGATCCTTGATATTACCTGTAACCCTTATTATATAAGTGTCATCGGCTTCAAGATATCCTTTAGGGAAAGAATAAACTGCAGGATTAGTCTTACTTCTAACTCCATAGTTAGGATATTGGTTAAACCAGTAGATATATCCATCGTTAACTAATTGATTAGTATTAACTGCATAGGATGGTGGTAAAATATAATTTTTATTAGCTTCTTTGTACTGGTTATTATCAGCCAAATACTTATCATTAACTCTGTAAACTTCCATCCTTAGATTTTCTACTTCTTTTTCTGGCTTATAAGTGAACCTACTACCATCTCCTATCCATCGTTGATCTCTATTTACATAGAAGATATGTTCAAACTCACCATTTCTATAATCAAAATAGGTAATCTTTGAAGACATATTTGGGTAACTTCTATAATTATTTGGAGGAGTCGTATGTGTTCCTAGGTCTACTACTACATTTACTTCTTTGAAAGTATCAGCAGCATTCTTTGAATTCATCTTAAATCCTACTGGTACATTGTTTTCTGAATTTGTAACTTTGTAACGATCTATATGAGCTATAATACTTGTATTAAAGTTTTTAAGTTCATAAGTCTTGGCAGCTTCTGTGAATGTATAGGTAATAATACCTTTCACATCATCGTACTCTGCCTTGGCTGTAGTACCTATACCATCTGCAAATATATCTAGACCAATTACTGTGTCTTTGTTGTATATATCATATAGGTTATTGTTATCGCTTAGTTTAACCTCGAAATAATCTCCAGGTTTTATTGTTATACCATCAGCTAATTTAAACTCATTGTTAAATCTAAACATTTGAGCTGAGTTTGGCCAAATAGTATTTTCCTTTTTAGTATTTGGATCATTATCAGGTCTTATAATTTCCATTTCGGACTTACTAATAGAAATCTTATCAGTAAGGTTAGAACCAGTTCTTGCTATTGGCTCACTATAAGGGTCAAGGTCTTTACCGCCTACTATAAATCGCCATCTTTGACCTTTGTTTTGGTAACCACCTTTTGATTTAGTTTCTACTAGCTCGTAGTTACCAATAGGCAAGTCTTTAAATTCTACATTACCCTCAGCGTCAGATGTAGCATTAAAGTTAATATTATCATCTGTTGAAGCATTTGGATCTTTATTAGATGAAGTTCTAGTTAGTTTGAAACTAGCACCTTCAAGCGCATGTCCTTCTCCATCTTGTTTTTTGATGGTAATTTTACCCTTACCAGGTTTTTCATTTATTATCTTACCCATGTTCTTGGCAGTAGCAGATGTTACATAGTCTACTAGCTTACCATCTTTTTCAGATGTAGTTTTTTCTGGAACATATTGGTAAACCCCATTAGCACCTTCATACTCTAAGGATACATAACCAGATGAACCTGGGATGATTCGAGTTTGACTTAGTGAATAATATTGTTTATCTGCACCCGTTTCAGTTGATGGAATGCTTAATTCTTTTAAAGCCTTTCCTGCGGTATCAGTTGCTGCTGATGTTTTGTAGATAATAGTATCCATACTAATATCTTTAGAATCAGCATCTTTGATTAAGATTTTCTTAGTAGCATCTTTAGAATCTGTCATATACAAATCAGCTATATTATAATCCTTGTCATCATCTGGGAATTTTACCTTAATTGTTTTAATATCAATTACTTTACCAGACTCAGGATCTACAATCTTACCAGAATTTGTCTTTATTGTTTCTACTGTGAAATATAGTAGTGGGTCTTTTATCGCTCTGTAGCCTTTTGGTGGTTGGACTTCATAGATTGCATACCTACCTGGTGTTAGGTTTCTGAAACCAAAGTAACCATTGAAGGCAGATGCTATAGTTGAACCTGGAACATCTTCATAAACTCCTCCAACATCTTTTTGGAGTTTAAATACAGCACCTTCAAGTCTGTTTTTAGTTACATTTTCACTATTATTTTCCCAACCTTTACCTGTTTTATCACGTCCGTGTTTAGAGAAGGTGATGTTGTATTTTTCTTTTTCGTTTTCAACAATTAAGCCTTCTTTTGGAACTTCACTTTCCCTAGTAGATGAGTAAATAGGATTTAGGTCAACTGATGTGTCTGCGTGGTGTTTTGGATTGCCTAGAGCTGGGTCAATTTTACCTGATTCATAATGTCTAGTAAACTCATTGTAGTTAAAATCAGCTTCTTTGCTTAGATAATTCGCATATTTTTGTCCATCTGGCTTAGAGTTTGCCCATGTTTTTGCTGTATTTTCCCCATAAAGCGTTTCAATCATCTTTGCAACTTCTTGCATACCAGCTTGGTAAGATGCTCTATCGAAAGTTTTCCAATCAAACTTTCTTCCTTTTGCGTCGTAAACTCTTTGTTTAAATTCTCTCTTACCGTCATAGAAGTCAACATGAAGGTCAATCTTGCCATAATCTGCAGGATTTATTTCAGTCGCAGCCTTTTTATAAGGAGCTTTTTTAACAGGCTTATCGCTAGGGTTGCCTTGGGCATCAGTGAAGTTAAAGTTTTTATCTACATATACTTCATTAGTTGCTCTACCATCTATAATAGCATCGTCGTAGTATCCTTCGACTTCTACTATATAAACACCCTTGCCAAGATTTAATTGATCTTCGTCAAAGCCCCAATCAAATGGTCTCCATCTAGCTGTGTTAACCATTTTCATATCAGCTTGTGATAAGTCGTAAGTTCTTAAAATCTTATCGTAATCTTCGCTTTTTATTTCAGCATTTTCCCCTGGATTAACTATCTCATAAGTTGACCTATAAGCAGTTTTTACACCTTCTTTGATAGTTACTGGAGGAAGTCCAGCTCTATCTATTTCTTCTCTCTTATATTTTGGAGTAATTTGTACGTTAACAAAATCACTGCCAGTGTAATTTCTAGTATCTATATAGATTCTTTGTACATAAGTCTTAGATTCAGGGTTGATATAAGTTAGTCTTGATTTTACTGTTATACCTTTTCCACTATGATCTTTTACCTTTTCTTTATTATCTATTAAGCTTGATGGAGTATCTGTTGGACCTTTGTAAACTGCATACATTCTTCCACCATCATCTTTTACTTCCATCTTCCAAGGAGCGGTATTTCTCTTATAACCATCTGGAGACTTATCTTCTGTAAGTAGATAGTAACCCTTTTGAAGTTTGACTACATTACCATCTTTATCTTTAAATGTTACGATACCATCAGCATCAGATGTTCCTGTAATAGCTTTAAAGTTCTTATCTTCGGTCTCGTATTTTTCGTCTGTCATTTTCTTTACAGTAAATACTGCGCCTTCAAGCTTTGTCGTTCCATCTGTATCAGTCTTAGTAATCCTTGGAGTGATACCATCTTTTCTGTTGGTGATTTGAACAGGTTTAACCTTATTACCATCTTTGATTAGGATTCCAAGTTCAGGATCATATTCAATAAAGCTTGCCGAAATGCTTACAGAAGATGCTGGCATTGTAAATGAATTGCCAACTAGTGGTATTTCTTTACCTGTGCTATCATTTGTTACTGTGAATTTATCAAGTTTAAAGCCTTGCTTTGGACTTGCTTTTAGAGAAATTATATCTCCAGTATTGGCAGTAGCTAAGTTTGCGCTTACTGTACCATTTTGTATAACACCTGAAATATTTACAGCATAATCACCAGGGCTTGATTGTTGTCCAAATCTTGAATAAACTGTTACGTCAGTATCTGGCATGATGAAGTACCAGCCATCTGCATCGCTTTTTACTTCTACATTTCCTCCGCCTTCTATAGCTTTTGTAACCCTATAAGATTTTATAGCATATCCATCATCAGGTTGTAGATTTAGTCTAACCTTAGAGCCGATTTTTGCAATTCTTGGATCTACACTTACGCTTCCACCTATTGGTTTATCAATATTAACTGTCTTGCTTCCTTCTGGAACAGTTTCATTTTGGTAGACTTGTGCATATATAGTGACACCATCTGCTGGCATTGTGAATGAAGCAACTTCACCATCAAAGACTGGCGTAATTCTTTTACCACCATAAGTTTGAACATATACTTTGTCTTTAACCACTTCCAAACCTGGGTTAGCTTCTACTTTAAATTTAACAACTTCTCCAGGAAATGCCTTGTTATTTTGCTTATCAGAGATTTCAGTAATTACTACTTTTCCTTTACCTTCTACTCCTAATCCAGACACAGAATATGAAGTTTTCTTATTAAAGGTTGCTTCTATGTTAACATCATTATCTGGCATATCAAAAGTATATACGCCGTTTTTTAATTGTGGTCCGATATTTGTACCACCAACATTAACAGAAGTTATTTCAACTGTGTTATCTTTTGGAGTAACTGTTACTGTAACTTTATCTCCTGCCTTAGCCTTGTTTTTATCAACTGTAAGGCTTCCTAGGTTAGGGTCATTCACACTTGTTGTTATAGTATGCTCTGTTGGTTGTTTTGTTTTAAATGTTGCATTTACTGTTACACTTGCTGCTGGCATATTAAATGTCTTTGTCGTCTTATCAATATTTACAGTATTATTACCATCACTATAAGTTAATGTGTCTAGCTCTTCATTAGGTCCTGGGCTTACTGTTATTGTAACTGGTGTTCCCGCAGCTACATTTTGACTCGGACTTGCACTTATCTTAGTGTTATTAACCCATACTGTGTAAGTCGTTTGTGGTTTTTCCTTAAATGTTGCATTAACAACAACATCGTGGTTTGGCATTGTGTAAAGGTATTGTTTTTGAGCATTTACACTTACAGCTTGTCCATCGACTGTTAAACTGTCAAGAACATATCCTTTTTTAGGATTTACTGTTAATGTAACAGACTCACCTTGAGGAATAGGATTAGTTTTATCAGCTGATACGCTACCATTTACCATGTTGCCAAATGTAATGTTAAAGTCTTTTTTAACATCTATATTTACATACTTAACATCTGTAAATCTTTGTGATGCATATTTAATAGGTGAAGATGAATAAGGTCTAAATTCCATTCCCATACCAGCTTCGCCAGTTTGTGGATAAGCATATTCTACTTCTATAAGCACCTTGCCATCTTGGTAGCCATCTAGTTGTATTTGGTATCCAGTAAGAGATTTACCATTGGCATTGTATCCAAAGAACTTAGCATTTTTCCATGTTTTATTAATTCCACCTACTTTTACACTGTTAACCTTAAAATCAAAAGTATTCTTTGCATTTCGAGTACCGCCTGTAATTGTTCCTTCGTAAGGTTCAGTACGGAAATAAAATACTGGTGAGGATGTGCCCTCTTTTACTTCGAATATTTGCCTAAACTTACCTAGTGATTTATTTACTTCGCTTATTCTTGTAGTAACCCAAGTACCATCATTACCTCTCGTGTAGTACTGACCACCTGATTTATTTAGGTCTACTTTTTCCCAACCTTGTCCTGCTCCTACAGGCTCGCCTCCTATTAATCCATTATTGATTTCAAAAGGATCTGGTTCTCCCATGGCTTCATTTAATGCTGCAGATCTATTCATTAGATTTAGTGGCAATAATAATGGTGCGCTATATAAACTGCTGCGGCTCCAATTACCTACTTTTACTTCAGTATTTTTTTCGGATCTAGTTTCGTTATTTTCTTTTAGATAGATTTTTCCATCTTCTTTTACTGTTACTGTCCAATCAGTTTTGGCTTGTTCGTAACCTTGGGCTGCTCCATGTTCTACTAGTTTGTAAGTTCCTGGTGCTAGGTCTTTAAATTCTACCTTGCCGTTTTCATCTGAATGTGTCCATTTTGTATCTGTGCTTGTGCCTGGGCCAACTAATTTAAAGGTTGCCCCTGTTACTGCGTCATATTTTCCTTGGCTATTTATTTCTTCATTAACCTTATCAAATGAAAATTCATATTTTTTCTTTTCATTTGTTACGTCAAGGTAATCGTCTGATATATATGAGCCTTTGATATTATCAGTAGAGCCTTCTTGTTTTACAAGATCTCCTACTACTATATCTGATACTTGTTCATAGAAGTCAGATTTCCAAGCTGGTCCTTCTGATGTGTTAAGGTCCATACCTGTACCTATTCCACCGGATTCAGAAGTGTAAGGAATCTTAACATCGACAATTATTGGTTTGCCCTTTATTAAAGATTCTCCATTTGTATCTTTTAAATTTTCTTCTTTAAATATTAATTGAAGTCTATCACTATAAGAATATGCTAGAGGTTTTCTTTCAACTTTATTAGTTATATCTGTAACCTTATAACCATATAATCTGATATCTTCTACATTTGTAGTAACTGGCTTATCAAGAGTATAAATATTTACAACTTCGTCTCCCTTATACCAGCTCATATTGTCGTAGTTTAATTTTTCCCTGTGGATAAGAGCGTTGTAGATATCAATGTCTTTTCCTTCTGGGTTTATTACATATCTTTGGATAACATATTTGTCCTTCTTATTGATACCGACAATTCTTGTACCAAGTCTATAAGGTGAAGTTGCGTTATCCAAGTAACCTGTTTGTCTATTATCACCTGGGATAAATCTACCGGTTGGTCTCCTAGAAACATTGACCCACTTAACATTATCTTGAACTAGTAAAGAACCTTTAAATTCTTGTACCGTTGTGTCTGAACTATCACTGTAGTTATAGATTTTTACCTTGTTGTTAGCATCAACTTCTACCACCCATTTTTTGTCAAGTTTTTGATATCCGTCTGGTGCTTTTGTTTCTTCAAGGATGTAAGTTCCTGTAGATAATGCTGAAGTAAAGTTTACAACACCACCAGTAACTGATGTTCCAGTTGCAACTTGTTTTCCATCCTTAGTAGTAATCTTAAACTCTGCTCCTTCTAGAGGTTTATTTTCATTATCTTTTTTGTAGACAACAAACTTAGGATTTACAGGTTTATTTGTTACTGGTAATTCTGCTATCTTAACAGTATCACCAACAATAGAATCGCCTGTAGCACCAAGTCCTACTTCAGTGATTGTAACAATACCACCTATACTTACATTTACATTCCATCTTCTATCAGTTTTTACCCAGCCAGTTGGAGCTTTTTCTTCCTTTAGTGTATAGGAACCTGGTTTTAGGTCTTCAAAATTCACGCTACCATCAGCACCTGATGATCTATAAATAGTTCTCTTTTCTTCATCAGTTAAGGAGAAGCTTGCACCAGGAAGGGCTGAGTTATCAGTTTCTTTTGTTTTTAAAATTTTAAACTTACCCGGTGTATATTTTTTATTTATTAATCCAACTTCTTGGCTGTAGAATTTTGGAATCTCTCCACCAGTTTGGTCTCCTGTTGCCTTATTGACGTTGGCCCTACTTACAAAGGCTGAATTGAAATCGCCATTAGCCATATTGAAGGCTCTCCAAGTATTGCTGAATTTGTGCATATCATCAATTTTGAAGGTTTGTTCGATAATATATCCATCACGATTTCTATCATTTACTTTTGGCATTTTTATGCTCAAAGGTCCCTTATCTTGAAGTGTTCCATAAGGATTGATTTTATTCTTATCGTAGTTTAATACGATATCACCGTTTCTATCATCGGTAATATTAGTATTTGGATCAATACTTCTACTATAGATTAAAGTATAGGTTGATGGGTCTTGCTCTGGCCTTACACCAAAGGATAGTGGCATATTGTAGTTAACTCTTTTATATTCATATGGGGCGACTTCTATTTTACCCATATTTGGTGATGTCCTATAAATTTTGACATCCCTAAGTGAATATGGTGGCTCTTGTCCATTGCCCTTCCACTTTACGTAATTACCTTCTTGGTAGTTTGTAGCCTTCCAGTTGAAGTTTAATACATCATTTGATCCTGAATTTACAAAATCAGGGTTGTAATAAGCAAGTGCTGTTACATACCAATCGCCTTTTTCGTCCTTGTAAACATCTCTAAAGTAATATGATTGAGATGGTTTTGAAAATTTAGGGTCTGTGTCATATACGCTGTAGTCAGCTGTTATAGTTTTAGTAATGGTTTGATTACTTGTAATATCATTTTGGTTCGGAGCAACTGTCACTGTAAAATCATAGTTACCATCATTTTGGGCAAAGAACTTAGATGGGATAATACCAACTAATTCTATATCTGCCTTAGCTATTCCACCATTTGATTTATCATTAAATACATAGGTTAATTTATTTGTTGTGTAATCAAAGTATGGGTCTGCTACTTCAACTCCATTTATTTTTAGTTTAGGAAATTCCCCAAAGTATTGGGTGAAGTCTAAGTTTCTATCAAATTGGATAGAAAATCTTGTGCCAGGAGTAGAATTTGAAAGGTTTATTGTCGCAGTGTATTTTAGGGATTCAAGGAAATATGCTTCCCATACACCTGGTCTTTTACCAATACTTCCACCATTTTTGTCATTTACGATAAGGTCTTGAGTAAGGCTTACAACCTTAGCATTTGCTTTGTCTTGGGCTTGCTCAATATCTTCTATCTCGTAATCTTCACCATTAACAGGTGAGCCTGATCCGTTTTTAAATCTAGGTTTATAAGTTACTTTATTTGAACTATCTACTGTAACATCGAATACTACATTGGATTTTATATAACCTACTGGAGCTTCGACTTCTTCGATTGTATATTTGCCTTCTGGTAGGTTGCCAAAGGATGCAAGACCTTCATTATTGCCATTTTTATCAGCTGCTTGTGAAATTGCCGTTGAAATTACATTTCCATTAGGATCTCTAATTTCAAAGGTTGCCCCTACTATAGGCTTTAGTTCTTCCTTTTTAGTTTCTTTATTTACAACTTTTTCAAGTTTTTTAACTGCAACTGGTCTTGTTTCAAAAGTTTCATTAGTTATAGTAATTGTTGTTTCTTTATTTTTATCAGTAGTATTTGTTGGAACTATATTTTGGTCTTGAATCCTGGCTTCGGTAGCTACATTATTAGTATCTGTCAACCAGTCGTAGGATAAGCTAGTTCCTTTTCCTGTAACTTTTACCAAAAATCCCCAGTCACTTGCAAATCTTTCTTTTGGTAAGCTGATTTGATATCCAGATTTTTGTAAAAATTGATCATAGACATTATCGTGACCATTTATTGGATGTTTATGTGGATTGTTTAGGACACTAGCTCCTAAACTATCTATCATGCTTTCTGCTGTTTGCTTTGTCATGGCAATTTTCAAACTTGCTCTTGTAGAATTATTTACGTCATAGACTTTTACATCTGAAATAGAACCATCATTCATTCTAAGATTGATTCTAGTATTCTTATCTGTTGATCCACCTCTTTGAGCTTCGTTAGCCTTTAGGAAAATGTAAGTTACTACATTGCCATTAGCATCCTTTGTAGCATATTGCATTGCGTTCATGTAGTCTGGCCATGTAGGATGAGATACTGTCTTAGTTGGGTTAGTTCCTACAGATATACTAGCAGGTCCACTTTCAAGGCTTATTGCTCCATTTTCATCAATTTTTATTGTAGAGTTTTCTTGGTTAAGTTTATATCCATTTGGAGCTTTAGTTTCAAAAATTGTATAGGTTCCTGGTGCTACGTTATTAAAGACTGCCTCACCATTAGAATCTGTTACTACTTCTGGACCACCTAGAAGTTTGAATTTTGCTCCTTCAAGTTTTTTCTTAGGGTCTTTCTTGTCAGTCTTTATAATTTTAAAGTTTGCCCTACCTTTAACTTCTTCAACAGTTCCTCTATTATGAATATAATATTGACCCTTTGAGCTGTCATAATAGTTGTGATTTTCGTAATAGCTTATAGTTTTACCATCTGAAGTTTGATTGTTAGTTGGGAAAGTTTGTACAACTTTGGGTTGGACTTTTGTAAGTTTGCCATCTTTAAAATTCCATACCTTTACATCTTTTATAGTAATATCTCTTCTAGCTTCAGTTCCTGGAGTTTCTTCTTTAACACCATTTTCTCCAGTTGTCCCAAGAATAGTATTGTCTTCTGGGTCTACTGCATTTAGAGTTTGAGCTGGCATCTTTAAATCTTTATCAAGGTTCCAGTTTTGGTCTATATGAAGATCTTCAAATCTAGAAATTTCTACTCCACCAAGACTTTGTGCATTCTTAGTTTCGCTGTCCTTAGTGTCTGTACTGTACTCATAAACAGCAATTGTTCCTACTGGTTGGTTAGTATTAGGATTTTCTCCCTTATTTTGAATAGCATTAACTGTTTGAGTATTTCCAACTTGAACCATTCCTCCAGTAGTTGGATCAATTTTATAAACAGCAACTTTTCCGCCATCTTGTTTTAAGGTTTGTCCACCTTCAAGTTTTCTTGTTTTCCAAGGTAGCTTAGTATCTGTTGCTTTTCCATCTTCACCCTTATCGTCACCTGTTGATACTCCATCTGTTATTGTCCATTTGGCAGTATTTTCAGAGTCAAATTCACCGAGGATTGATGTTCTGTTGTTCATACCAACTCTTGTTGGAGTCTTTTCTGCTATTTTTTCCAAAGAATAGGCTTCGTCTACTATTAATCTCTTAGCACCTACTTTACCTTTTTTAGTTAGAATAACAGAAATGTCTAACATATAAGCTGAACGTCTACCATTTACTGGTGTATATAAGTTATAAGTTATTTCTTTAGTACCAGCTGTTGGTTCGTGGTGTTTTGAGTCGTTTATTCCAAAAGCTCCATCAAGTTGTTTATTTAAAGTTACAGAATTATCTCTACTTGAAATTTCTCCAAGACCTGAACCCTTTACTGTTGTAAAGTTGGCCTTATAACCTAGTTCACTTAAATCAGTATCTGATGTTACCTTAATAGTCCAATTGTATCCCACAAGCTCGTTATTTTCGATGACAGGATTTGCAACTGCGTCTGTGTATACTCTGTATTTTGAATCATCAGCTTCAATAATTTGTGTTACATCTTTTCTGTTAGGCTCAATGATTTGGTTGGATATATTTCCATATTTATTTACCTTAGTAGGAATTAGGTCTTTGCGGTTTGCCACACCAAGTCCTGATACTTTATTAGTTACTAAAAAATTACCTTCATTATCAAGTGTGATATTTTCAGCATTATAATCTACAGGTATATTTAAAGGTATTTGTAAGTCTTCATTAATATCATTTAAGATTGTATATATAATTGTATTATTAGTTTTATCATATGTTGGTCTAGCAATTTCATTTCCATATTTATCGAATATTGATTTTAAAGTTGTAGGATCGTTTACTGTAAGCTTTTCATCTAAGTGTATATTGAAAAATTGTCCTTTTTTTATAGGACCAACTGCTGTTGATGTATCAAAGCGAGTTATTATTGGGAATTTCTTTCCTTCTAGCTGTAAATCTCCTGATTCATTTCCCCTAACTGGTGCTCTAAAGAAGCTAAAGAATCTTGGACCTTCTTCCATTTCTTCTGCATTTTCAGTAGGAAGTTGTACCTTTGTAAGTCCTGCTTCTAGTTCTTCTTGTGTTAATTCTCTTTCTTCTTTGTTATTTCCGTCTAAATCACTAATTTCTAGTGTGGCGTCTTCTGCTGCTGCGTCATTTTCTAATCCCTTTGTTTGTTCGTCATCTGCAAAGAAGTTTTTAATTTTATCTAGTAAGCCATCTTCTTCTTTTTCTTCTGTATTTTCTTTATCTTCTAATTTATTTGAATTTTCCTTGTTTAGACTAAGTTCTGATTTTTCATTTTTTAAGTTTTCGACTTTTATTTTTATTTTTATATCTTTAAGACCTTGACTTGATAGTGTCAATTCACTAGATCCAAAGATTCCGTCTTTTATTTCTTTATCTACGATTATCTTTTTGTCTTTTAAAATATCATCGTAGTTTAAAGTTTTCTTTCTTCCGTCATAATCTTCAACTTCTATAAGTAAACCTGTGCATTCAAGTTTGCCATCTTTGTAGACTGCTTTTCCTCTGTTTTTAACTTTCCAAGACTTGTAGCCTTCCTTTACGGCTTCCTTTGTATTTATATTTACGTTTTCATTAGATCTTGCATTTTCTTCTGCTATCTTTGCCTTTTCCAATGCCTTATCATATTTTATTTGTGCATTTTCTTCTCTTTGTCTACCTGCTTCTATTATTGTATTGTCTGGTTCTTTTTGTGGAGAACTTTGTTTTGCAGGAACTTCAAGTATTGTTGTGTCCTCTTTTTTTGCTGGCGTCTCTTGAATATTTTTTGTTTCTTTCTTTGGTGTCTCTTTTACACCAGGACTATTAAAAAGCCCTTCGGCTGCACTGTTTTTTGCCCTAGTATTTTTTGTGGCACTTTCAGTAAATAACTCTGGATTTGGTTTTTCTTTTGAATCATCCAAAAGTGAATCTGCTGATACAGCAACTGGACTAAAGACCTCCAAAACCATTAATAATGCCAATATTAAGCTCATTATTCTTTTCGACATGTTATTCATAATTACTCTCCTATCTAAATCAGTCTTTGTCTATACTAGGATTTTATGTATTCTCTAGTATTGTTATATATATTTTAATACAACAATAATAAAGTATCAATACTTTTTTTGTAAATTATGGCTTAAAAATGGCTATGTTCTGTCATTTCTTTTCAGCTTTTCTCGCTCGATTTTTTTAGTCATTTATAAATTTATATTGATAATTCTTATTTTTATCCTTAAAACCCTTAAAATTAGCTATTGGATATATCTGTATATTTATTAATAATAATGGACTGATTTTCTGCAAATGTTTTTTTGTATTTATTTTGTGCAATTTTAATTTTCAAAAAATCAATACATTCTATATTTTTCAACATTGTCGATTTACTTTGCTAACTTATTATTTCGTTTTTTTTTATATTTTTTTGTTAAAATATTAAAAATTCACTGTTTTTTCTGTTAAATTAAGATTAAATTTTTTGATTTTATATTTCATCTCTGCTTTTTAAATTTAATTTTAATTTAATATTAAGTGACTTTTGTAATATTTCTATAAAATTTCTTTTTTCAAATTTTTTCAATTTTTATTGTTTCTAAAAATTTTATTTAATTATATTTTTAACTTTTTTATTTTTAATCTTTAAAATGTATCTTCTTTAATAATATTTAAAATTCACATTAAATTTATGTATATTCTTTATAAAAATAATTTTCTTTTATCATCTTTTTCATTTTTTATTATTACCCACTATATGTAGCTATATAATAGAAGGAATTTATAAAATGTACTATATAATAGAAGAAATTTGATTTTTTTATTAATTTTTCTCCCATAAAAAAAGCCTTTACTATTTTTTACAGTAAAGACTTTTATAATTTTTATATTAAATTTATTTTTTATGGTCACACACAATATCTAGCTATATAATAGAAGGAATTTACAAAATGTGCTATATAATAGAAGGAATTTGATTTTTTATTTAATTTTTCTCCCATAAAAAAAGTCTTTACTGTTTTTCCAGTAAAGACTTTTATTTAAATTAAATTTTTTATTCGTATCTCAAGGCTTCTATTGGATCCATTTTTGCTGCCTTATTGGCAGGATAGTAACCGAAGAAAATTCCTATTAACATTGAAAATCCTACTGCCACAACTATTGCCCCTAGTGATGGGAAGGTCCTTGCCTTTAAAAGGCTAGAGCCTACTAATCCTATTAAGGTGCCAAGTCCTATGCCAAAAATTCCTCCGATTATGCAAATTATTACTGATTCTATAATAAACTGCTTTCTTATGTCTTTTTGTCTTGCACCCAGAGCTTTTCTTATGCCTATTTCCTTGGTCCTTTCTGTAACTGATACAAGAAGTATATTCATTACTCCAATGCCGCCTACTAAAAGGGAAATGGCTGCTATTGCTCCTATTGCAATTTGAATTGAACTCATAGCACTATTCATCAGTGAAATTTGGCTCTTTGCTGAGTAATATGCCACTTCTGCTCGGGGATTGTCTCTGTAAAATTTTGAATTTAAGTCATCTACAATATTTTTTGCATCTTCTTCTATGGTATCTGGGTTTTTTAAGGTCATGGCAACATCGTAGTAAACTGTTCTTGGCTCACTTAATAGTTCTCTATCCCCTGTTGTCCTTGGTATATACACTGTTGAGTTAGATCCATTTAAGGACTGACCCATTACTGACATTTCTTCATATTTGTAGACGCCAATAATTGTTGCAACAATTAATTTGCCATTTGTTTCAATTTTTGCCTCTCTTCCCAAGACTTCTGGTGCCGGCACTTTATAAGTTTTTTCCAAAACTTTATCTGATATTACTGCTACAGATTTGCCACGGATAACATCTTCATCCTTTAAAAATCTACCAGCAATCATTTTTAGTTTAAATATATTTTTTTCCCCTGCTGATGTGGAAACTATAGATACTGCTTCTTTATTTCTGCCTTCTTTTACATAGCCTTGACCACTTGCTCCATGATAAATTAGTTCGTCAATGGTCCTTCCCTTTTGAGCTTCTAAGTAATTTATTATATTTTCTGTAAAGTAATCACTTTCACTAAGGTCTCCTGAGTCGTAATCTGAATTTTTTGCCTTTACATAAACTTGGACTGCTGTGTTTGCTATGGAGTCAAAGGCTTGGTTCACTGATTTTGTAAGGGCATCGCCAATAGTTGTTATGCCAATTACTGATGCAATTCCTATTATTATGCCAAGCATAGTCAAAAAGGACCTTAATTTGTTGGACTTTAAGCCTTCTAAGGAGAGTTTTACTGTTTCTAATAAATCCATTAAATCTCCTCCAAATTTCCGTCATTCATTTTATAAATTCTTGTAGCTTCTTTTGCAAGTTCAAGATTGTGAGTGATGATTATTATGGTCCTCTTTTCAACTTCGTTTAACTTGTGAAATAAATCCATAACAGTTCTCCCAGTTTTTGAATCCAAGGCTCCTGTTGGCTCGTCTGCCAAAATTATATCTGGATTATTTGCCATGGACCTTGCTATTGCCACCCTTTGTTTTTGTCCACCAGATAATTCGTTTGGAAGATGATTCATTCTATCCTTCATGTCAACTATTTCAAGTAGCCTTTCTGCTCTTTCTGCCCTCTCTTTTTTTGGTATACCTGCATAGGTCATGGGTAGTTCTACATTTTTAAGGGCATTTGACCTTGGTATTAGGTTAAAATTTTGAAAGACAAAGCCAATTTTTTTGGAGCGATAGGAGGATAATTCGCTGTCCTTTAGTTTTGATATGTCCACTTTATTTAATTCATAATAGCCTGATGTCTGTCTATCCAAAAGTCCAATTATGTTCATAAGTGTTGACTTGCCTGAACCTGATTGACCAACTACAGAGACAAATTCACCCTCATTTACATCAAAATTTATGCCATGAAGTATTTCTAATTCATTTTCTTTGCCAATGTTAAAGGATTTTTTTATTGCCTCCATTTTTATTAGATTATTTTTCATTTTTTTCTCCAGTTTTTTTATCTCCTAGAGAATCTTCTATTTTTACAATATTTCCTTCTCCATATCCTCCAGATGTGGCAAGGATTTTATCCTTTTCCTTTAAGTTTTTAGATTTTATTGCAGTTTCTGCGTCATTAGATAGTCCAAGATTTACTTCAACTTTTTCAATTTGATATTTGTCTTTTCCCATTTCCTTTAAAGCAAGGACATAATTTTTGCCATCTCTTTCAAATATTGCATCTGTTGGCACTTTAAAGGTGTCTTTTTCTTGGCTTAAAATATATTTTACTCTAAGAGTCATGCCTGGAGCTAATTTTATATTTTGTCCTTCATTTATTTCTATAACTGTTTTATATAATACTTCTCCACTTTTATTTTCTTCTGAAGTTGGCATTGGCACTGGATCTATGGAAATTACTTTACCATTATAAGTTTCGCCCATAACTGAGTCTGATGTGATTTCTACACTTGTGCCCACTGATACAGAATTTTTGTCGTATTCTTTTACTTGTGATTCAATTCTCAAGCTTTCAATAGTTTCAATTTTTGCCACTGCCCCTGCTGGTGCTTGACCTTTTTTTGCATTTACTTCTGTAACTGTTCCATCAACTGGTGCTTTTATCAGAACTTTTTCCAATTCTTCTGTCAAATTTTCAATTTCTACATTATCTAAATTATTGACGCCAGCCCTTGCCGTTTTTAAATTGTCAGATAGACCAGAAATTTCATTTGCCACTTGTACTTTTGTGGATTCAAGATTTTTCTTGGCACTTTCGTAGTTATCTCTAGCTGTTTTAACATTTTGTTCCAAAGTTTTTAATTCGTCATCTCTTGCTTTTTGTGATTTTAAAACCTTGTCGGCATCGGCATAAATGTCTTCCTTTGCTTTTTTTACTTCAAGTTTTGTTGCGTCAATTTGTTTTTCTTGTGCCTCTAATTCTTTTTCCAAGGCATCGGCTTCTGATGTGTACTTTTGTTCATCGGCTTTGACATTTGCAAGGTCTTCTGAAATTCTATTTACTTCAATTTCAACTTCATTTTGTGTCCTTGTAAGTCTATTGATGTTTTCATTTGCTGATTTTTTTATTTCGTCAAAGTTTATTGCTTCTATTGCATCTTTATTTTTTTGTATTTCAGAAGGGATTTCTGCTAATCTTTCTTCTATATTATTATATTCAGGTGTTCCCTGATTTGTTTTTGCTTTTTGCAAAGTTAATTTGTCTTTTTCAGCTCCCAAACTTATATTATCAGACTGTAAACTTGTAACTTTTTCTTGAGCTTCAGAAAGTTTTCCCTGTTCTTCTTTTATAGAAATTCCAAGCTCAGTTAATCTTCTCTTTTCATTATCAAGTTCATTTTGCAAATATGCACTTTGCCTTGACTTGTCAGATGCCATGGCACGGTTGTCAGTTATTTTATTTGCATTTTTATTAAGGTCATCTTGTAACTGCTTATATTTTAAATCTGTTGACTCTTCTTGATAAGCTAGATTTTCTCTCGTATTTCTCTCTTGAATTATTCCTTGATTATATCTTTCATCAAGACTTCTTTTGAAATCGTCATAGGATTTTTGTGCAGAAAGATATTGGTCCATGGCTTGTGTAAGAGAAGTTTCAGCAGCTACTAGGGCTGGGTTTTTGCCAGAATCACGTCCACTAATTGCTTCTTGTAATCTTTTTTTTGCAGCAGAAATTTGTGCAGATAGATTTTTTTCTGTGGCAGATTTTTGTGCCTTTCTTGACTTTAACTGTTCTTCTATAGAAGATGAATCAAGCTCTGCTATTATATCGCCCTTTTTTACCTGATCTCCAACTTTTACATTTATATTAGAAATAGAAAGTGGCTTTTCTGCAAAAACTTCAAGAGAATTAGAAGGAACTACTCTTCCCTTTTCTGAAACAGAATTTGTCACGCTGCCCTTTTTTAAGGTAACAACTTGATTTACAGATATAACTTCCCCTGTGTTTTTGCCTAACTTTCCTGAAATTAATTTAAAAATCAAAAATATAGTTGCTATTAATAGCAATGCAAATATTATTTTTGTAATTTTATTTTTAAAAATTATGTTTTTTGCCTTTATGTATAAATTTTTCATATTTACCTCCGAATTCAATTATATAATAAGCGTGTTTGCCTTTGCAATAGTAATAGACTGCACATTTCTTAAATCTTTATTAAAATTTTATAAAATTTCTATCACTTTTAACTTACATTATAAAAAATTATATATAAAGCTAAAGTTAAGTTATAATAAATTAGAGGTGATTTTTTGTTAGAACTTGGAGTACTATTACTTTTCATGATAAATTTATTTATTGCAATTATTTTTAATTTTTCAATTGTCTATGCCCTATTTACAAATTTAGTCCTACTAATAATTTATGCTTTTATAAAAAATTATTCTACAAGAGAAATTTTTCAAATGATAAAAATGGGCCTTATGGAAACAAAAACAGTTTTAACAGTCTTTTTCTTAATCGGCATTATCACAGGCATTTGGAGACTTTCTGGCACAATAGCCTACATAATATATTATGGTACAAGTTTAATCTCTCCTAATTTTTTTTATGTGGGAATTTTTATTTTTAATTCTTGTATTTCCCTTTTAACTGGAACAAGCCTTGGCACAGCCTCAACAGCAGGCATAATTTCAATGTCAATTTCTAATGCTATGAATTTTAATCCCCTTTTAACTGGCGGTGCAATTTTATCAGGCTGTTATTTTGGCGACAGGTCTTCTCCCATGTCTACCTCTGCCCTTCTCATTGCCACTTTGACAAGGACAAATCTCTACACAAATTTAAAAAATATGTTTAGAACCTGCATAATTCCATTAATACTCACTCTTATAACTTTTCAAGCCTTTAATTATGGGACAAGTGCTAGGGTGAATTCTCAAATAGTAAATTCTATTGCCGAAATTTTTAATTTCAATTTTCTACTTGTGATCCCAACCCTATCCATAATAATTCTTTCTGTTTTAAAGGTAGACATAAGATTAAACATGATAATTTCAATTATCTTATCAATAATTTTTGCAGCCTTATTTCAAAATAGAAGTGCCCTAGAGATTTTAAATTCTCTGATTTTCGGCTTTCATATAGAAGAAACCGCAGGAAAACTCATTAACGGCGGAGGACTACTTTCCATGAAGAAGATGATTTTAATTGTGGGTATATCTTCTGGTTACTTTGGCTTTTTTAAGAGGACAAATCTTTTATTTGCAGTAAAAAAATACGTGAGAAAGTTATTTATAAACTTGCCAGATATGGTAGTCATGTCAATAATTTCTCTTATTATAGCTTGTTTTAGTGCAAATCAAACTCTTACTTCAATGATAACCTATGAAATGGCAAGAGAAAATTATGATGACAATTATAAACTTGCTCTTGATCTTGAAAATTCTGCCATAATGACACCTCTCTATGTGCCATGGAATATAACAGGCAGAACACCTATGGAAATGGTTTCTGGTCCTCTTGCTGCCATATTATTTTCTTTTTATCACCACTATATTATTTTAGTTAATTGTATAGTATCGAGTCTTAAATATAAGAAAAATAAAAAATAAAGCTCTTTAAGGCTCAGGATTTCTCCTGAGTTTTTTCATTTTACTTTATTCTAATAAGCTTTTTATATAAATTTAATTTTAATCAATAATTTATTAAAAAATCTTTCTAAATACCTTATAATAAATTAGAGGTGATTGGATGCTAGAGATAGCAGTCTTATTATTATTTATTTTATTTTTATTTTTGGCAATAATTTTTAATTTTTCAATTGTTATTGCTCTTTTTGCAAATTTAATTTTGCTTTCAATATATGCTTACATAAAAAAATTCTCCTTAAATGAAATTTGGAATATGGTTTTTCTTGGCATAAAAAGTGCAAAAACTATTTTAATTGTATTTTCTCTTATAGGTATGATTACTGGTATATGGAGATTATCTGGGACTTTGGCTTATATAATTTATCATGGCACAAGTTTTATTTCTCCCAAGTTTTTTTATGCCGGAGTTTTTATTTTTAACGCCTCAATATCGCTTTTAACTGGAACAAGTTTTGGCACATCCTCAACTGCTGGTGTAATTTCTATGTCAATATCAAATGCCATGGGCTTTAGTCCCCTAGTAACTGGAGGGGCAGTTTTATCTGGTGCATTTTTTGGTGACAGGTCTTCTCCTATGTCAACATCTGCACTTTTAGTTGCAACATTAACGGGAACGGATTTATATAATAATATAAAAAATATGTTTAGAACTTGCCTTATCCCCCTTATCCTTACAGTTATAACTTTTCAAATTTTTAATTTGGGAATAGATGCCAAGGTGGATAGACACAGCATAGAAGCTATAAGAAGTATTTTTAATTTCAATCCCTTACTTATGATTCCTACCATAACTATAATTGTCCTTTCAATTTTTAAGGTCAATTTAAAAATAAATCTTATAATTTCTATTACAATTTCAATATTTTTTGCAGCAATTTTTCAGGAAAAAAACACCCTAGAAATTTTAAATGCTCTAATTTTTGGCTTGCACTTAGATTCAGAAGCTGGCAAATTAATTAACGGCGGTGGCTATATTTCTATGTTAAAAATGCTCTTAGTGGTTGGAATTTCTTCAGGATATTTTGGGATTTTTAAAAGCACAGATTTATTAGTAGGCGTGAAAAAACATGTGAAAAAATTATTTTTTAAATTTCCAGATATGCTTGTCATGGAAATTATGTCTATTATTATTTCAGTTTTTTCTTCCAACCAAACTCTTTCTATAATGCTAACTTATGAAATGGCAAGAGAAAGTTATGAAGATGAATCAAAATTGGCACTAGATATAGAAAATTCTGCTGTCATGACATCTGCCTATATCCCATGGAATATAGCTGGTAGCTCGCCTATGGAAATGATAGGAGCTCCAATAGTTGCAGTTTACTTTTCTTTCTACCATCACTATATTGTCCTAGTGAATACAATATATTCAATTATTGATTTTAGAAAGAATAAAATTAAATAAAAAATAAAAACTCAGGCTATCCTAAACCTGAGTTTTTTTTAATTTACACCTTGGTAAAAGTTCTTGGCGTTAATTTATTTTCTATTATTCCAAGTAAAAAGTCTGCCAAAACTGCCATAAGGGCTGTTGGAATTGCTCCTGCAATTATTATTGGACTTCCATTTGCTACTGTTATTCCTCTAGTTATTATATCTCCAAGTCCACCAGCACCTATGAAAGTTCCAACTGCTGTTACTCCAATGGCAAGAACTAAGGCATTTCTTATGCCACCCATTATTATTGATATGGCAAGGGGAAGTTCTACTTTTGTCATTAGCTGTAATTTCGTCATACCCATGCCCGTTGCTGCATCAACAAGTTCTGGCGTTACAGAATTTATTCCTGAAACTGTGTTTTTTAATATTGGAAGGATTGCGTATAAAAATACTGCAAAGACCACTGTATTTGGTCCTGTTCCTATTAAAAACATGAGAATGGCTAGCATAGCAAGGGAAGGAATTGTCTGCATTACATTGGCAATACTAATGGTAAGTCTTGAAAGTTTTCTTTTTCTTGCAACAAAAAATCCAAGGGGAATTGCTATTATTGATGCAAATAAAACTCCATATATAGAAATTAGAAAGTGTCTAAGAAACTGTTCAAAGACATAAGAGGCATTTTGTGTATAGTACATTATTACTTCAGACATTTTTTCCTCCTTCCACAAATTCTTTGTATTCTTTTATTTTATTTTTGTCGACTTTTAGGTCTTCAAAATAATTATTTTTCTTTAAAAAGTTTTCTGCCACTTTTTTTGGCATTTCTAAATCTTCATCAGCTTGTCTATTTAATTCCTGCATAGTTTCTGAAGAAATTTTACCAACAAGTTTCATTATTGTTTCTTCTACTTCTGGATATTTTTCTACTATTGCCTTTGATGCTACTGGTGAGCAATCATAAGGTGGGAAAAGTCTTTTGTCGTCTTCTAATACTACTAAATCATAAGATGAAATTTTTCCGTCAGTAGAATAACCAAGGACTACATCCATTTCTCCACTGGCAAGAGCTGTATAGACAAGACCTATATCCATGGGATAGATTTCTTTAAAATCAAAACCATAAATTTCTTTAAAGGCCTTATATCCGTCTCCCTCTCTTTTTATCCAAGCTGTGTCAACTCCAAGGCTGACTTTGTCTTTTAATTTTTCAAGATCAGAAACTTTTTTTACATTATTTTCTTCTGCAAACTTTTTTGTAACCATAAAGGCATAGGTGTTGTCAAAGCCAAAGGATGGATACCAGTATCTCTCCCATCTTTTGTAATATTCTTTCATTACAACTTCTTCTGCTTTTTTAGGATCTTTTATGGGTTCCATGGCAAGTTCACCACTTAGGGCTGTTCCTGTATACATGGCGCCAACAACATTTACATCTCCCTTTAACATGGCTATGTGATTTAAAACTGATGATGACAAATTAGTGATTAAAGAAACATCAAGATCTGTATCGTGCTCAATCATTTGCTTTACAATTTCGCCTAAAATTTGTCTTTCAGTGTTTGATCCTGTTGCTACAACTACATTTGTCTTTGTGTTTCCTCCAATGCCTGGAAGTGTGCAAGATGTTAAAAAGATTGGCAGGATTATAAATAGTAAAATTATTTTTTTTATTTTATTTATTTTTTTCATTCTGCCACCCCACTTGTCTTGTTAGGTGAAAGTTTATCTTCAAGTATTCCAAAGAAGAAGTCCACTATTATTGCCATTAGGGTAACAGGAATTGTTCCCCAAACAACCATAGGCATTATGGCATTAGTAAGCCCATTAAAAATAAAATCTCCTAGTCCGCCTGCACCAACATAAGATGCAAGAGTTGTCCAAGCAAGGACATAAATGGCAGAAAGTCTAATTCCACTCATTATTACTGGCATTGCCATTGGTATTTGTACCTTTAATAAAATTTGAGACCTGGTCATGCCCATGCCCTTTGCTGCATCTATTAATTTGTCATTTACTCCTGCTATGCCAAGATAAGTATTTCTCAAAATTGGAAGTAATGAATAAATAAAAAGTGATACTATGGCAGGTTTTTTTCCAACTCCAAAAATTGGAATCATTAGAGCCAAAAGGGCAAAAGAAGGCACAGTTTGTAGGACTGATGCAACTGCCATAACAACTTTTGCAAGTGTCTTCGATCTTGTTAAAAATATTCCAAGAGGAACTGCTATTAAGACTCCAAAAAATAGTGAAATTGATGCAATAAAAAGATGCTCCAAGGACTTTGATAAAATTTCTGTGCTATTAGTCATTAAGAAATCAATCATTATCTTCACCTATCTTCTTAGAGGATACTCCCGATGCATCCTTCATAAGTTCAGATAAATTGTCATCTTCATAAATTTCTTCAACTTTTTCTTCATCTTCATTTTCCCAAAGATTTGTATAAATTGTATCTACTACAGAAGCTCTAGTTACAAGTCCAACAAGTTTATTTTCAGAATCAACTACAGGAAGATTTTTTATATCTAAATTATAAATGTCACGAATGGCATTCATTATCACTGTATTTTCTCTTATGGCATAGACCTTTTCCATAACTTCATCAAGAGATTTTATTTTTTTACCAAATCGACCAATGTCAAACATACCTACAGCTCCAAGAAGATGATTTTCTTCGTCTGTAACAAAAATTGTGTCTACTCTTCTCTTTCTCATAAGAGCAAGGGCATCATAAGTCGACCTATCTTTTGTAAGGGAAACTGGGTTTTTTAACATTATAGTTTCTACAGTTCTATAAGATGTCTTGGCTTCGTTTAATTTTTCTTCACCAAGCATATCTTCTACATACTTGCTCTTTGGATTTTTCAAAATATTTTCTGGTGTGTCAAATTGTTCTACATGACCCTTTTTCATAATTACAATTCTATCTGCAAGAGTAAGTGCTTCGTCCATGTCATGGGATACAAAGACTATGGTTTTTCCCATTTCCTTTTGTAGTCTTTTCACAAGTTTTTGTAGGGCATCTCTTGTTATTGGGTCAAGAGCTCCAAAGGGCTCATCCATTAATATAATGTCTTGATCTGCTGCAAGAGCTCTTATAACTCCAATTCTTTGCTGTTGCCCTCCAGATAATTCTGAAGGATATTTATCTAAGTAAGAAAGTGGTAAGTCGACTTTTTGAATTAAATTTTCTGCTATTGGTCTAAGTTTTTCTTCGTCCCACTTTAAAAGTCTAGGTACAAGTACAATATTGTCATAGACTGTCATATGTGGCAAAAGCCCAATTTGTTGAATAACATAGCCAATTTGCCTTCTAAGGTCAACTGGATCCATTTCCTTTATATTTTTGCCATTTATTAAAATTTCTCCGCTAGTAATGTCATTCATCCTGTTGATCATTCTCATGCAAGTAGTCTTGCCCGATCCACTGGCTCCAATAAAACATATAAATTCTCCATCTTTAAATTTTAAATTTATGTTTTCAGCTGCAACCTGATTGCCGGGATAGATTTTACTGACATTTTTAAATTCTATCATTTCAATCTCTCCTTTTCTCAGTCTTTTTCTATTATACCCCAAAAAAGACATTTTCAATTTTTTGTTTATTTTAAAGACTTTAGGGTTATCTTCTAATTAGAAGATTGTATTTTTTTAAGGAGGATATTATGGCTAACGATTATCATGAACCGGCAGCGGAAATGACAAAGAAATCTAGAGAAATTATTAGAGCGATTAATTCACTAAAAGAAGAAATCGAAGCAGTTGACTGGTACTATCAAAGAGTCGCTGTAACTGATGACAAGGAATTAAAGGAAATCATGTGGCACAATGCTGAAGAAGAAATTGAACACGCAATGATGACACTTGAATGGCTTCGCCGCAACCAAGAAGGCTGGGACGAACAAATGAGAACTTACTTATTCTGCGAAGGAAATATTTTGGAAGCAGAAGAAAAAAGTAAAGAAGAAGATGAGGAAGAAGACAAAAAAGATAAGAAAAAGAAAAAATAATTTTTCTTAAAATTTTCCAATAAAAAACTGCTTAGAGAATAATTTTCTCCAAGCAGTTTTTTCTTTGTCTTCAATTTTTATGATTTTTAAATTTTTTTCATTCTTAAATCTAAATTTTTCTCGTCAATTTTATATTTTGTGTACTCTCTCATTAATTCATAAAGAGTTGATGCAAGTGGAATAAATGCCCACATTCCTACTACTCCAAAAAGAGATCCACCCACTGTAATGGCAACAAGAGTCCAAAGCGAAGGAAGTCCAACTTTGTCTCCAACAATTTTTGGATAAACTAAGTTTGATTCTACTTGTTGAAGTATTACAATTAAGACTAAAAACATAAGAGCCTTTGTGGAATCTTCTATTACTATCATGATAAAGCACATTGCTCCACCAAGGAAGGGTCCAATAATTGGAATAAGATCTGTTACACCAACTATTACACCAAGAGTTGCAGCATTGGGAATCCTTAAAACAAAGGAAGCCACAAAGGTCGCAATACCTATAAGAGTTGAAACTGTAAGCTGTCCTCTTATGAAACCAAAAAAGTTTTCGTGAAGAAGATGAGCTACATGAATTATTTTATTTGCAACTTTATTATTAAAGAAGGAATAACAAATTCTTGTAGCTTGATAGCCTAGTCTTTCCTTGTCTGCCAAGATGTAAATTGATGTAATTAGGGCAAGCATAAAAGATACAAGTCCACCTAAAATACTTGATGCAGTGGAAAGTGCGCCGTTAAGTATTTGTGATGAATTGTCGCTTGATGTTACGAATCCTTTAATTCTATTAAATATTTCATTCCAGCTTAAATTATCATATTCACTTTGCAATTTATCTGAATAATTATTTAGGTAAGGTACTTCTCTAGTCTTATCTATTGCCATTTGTAAAAAGCTAGGTAGGGACTTTCTAAGTCCATCAAAGGAATTTATTAGCTGTGGCACAATTATTGCAGTAATAAGAAAAAATACAAGTATTATAAATATAAAGGAAATTGCAATAGAAATTGTCCTCTTGTGTTTTTGAAATTTTTCATTTCTTACCTTGCTAAAAACTTTTCTCTCTAAAAAATTTAGAGGTATTTTCATAATAAAGGCAATTACTCCACCAAGTATAAAGGGTGCCAGTATACCAAGTAAGACTCCAAAGCCTGTAAAAATACTTTTGCTATTTAAAAATAAATAGGCAACAAATAAAAGTGCCAGTCCCATTAAAAAAACTTTTTTATAAACTTCGTTTTTAAAGGATAGTTTTTTTAAGGGATTATTAATTTTTTCTCTGTCTTCTTTTTTTTCTTCCATATTTCTCCTCTATTTCTTTGAAAAATCATCTAGAAATTTAAAATAATCTTCAAAAATTGATTTTTGCATATTGGTCATTGTCTTCATGTAAATTTCAGAAAAATCCATTATAAGTTTCATCTGCCTTGAAAATATATTGGCATAATCGTCAATTAAGCCAAGGGTATCTTCTTCTAAATTTTCTTTATTATAAATCATTGGCAGATTTCTTTCTCTTTTTATTTTTTTCTTTTTTGTCTCATTAGAAATATTAGGATTTACTTCCATAATTATTTCAAAGTTCTTGTTGCTTTCAGGGTCTTTTTCCTTGTAGTCAATTTCAAGTTTTTCCTCTTTTGGAGTAAGCTTATTATAATCTAGGGGAAGTAAAAATCTTATAGGATTTACTGCAAGAGCTTTTTCTTCTTCATCTTTTGTAAAGGAAATAACGCCACTATTTTGGTGTTTGGAAAGCTCTTCTATTTTTAAATTCTTAGAATTTTTTCCATCTTCATTATTTTTTAAATCTTTTTTATCCAATTTAGAAACCTCTCAATACATCAGGTCTGAAATTTTTCTTTTTTAAAGTTTTTTCAATGGCCTTTATAAGAGTCTCTCTATCTTCATTTAAGTTGCCTGCAAGTAGGACATAGTTTGATGCGTGATTGGACCTGAAAACTGTGCCTTCTGAATCCACATTTTCCAAAAATATTTTCATTTCCTCTAAAATTTCACCTGCATCAGGCATTTTAAATTTGCCAGAAATATAATCGGCATAAAGAGGTGTATTCTTATAAATTCTCATTGTAAGATATCCCAAAAAGTCTGGTTTTGTTTCAGAGATAAGCTTCGCAGTTCCCACTGCATTTTTTTCCATTCCATCAACTCCACCAAGGCCTGCAATAATAGTGACAGAAGTTTTAAAACCTGCTTCCTTTGCCTTTTTCATTGCAGAGACATATTCATCATAAGTTATTCCCTTTTTGATTTCTTTTAGGAGGTCTTCGTCTCCAGTTTCAAAACCAATATATAACATTTCAAGTCCTGCTTCTCTTAAAGTCTTTAATTCTTCAAGAGATTTTCTGTTGATGTCCTGTGCAGTTGCATAGGATGAAACTCTATTTACATTGGGATAATATTCTTTTATAGTTTTTAAAATTTCAAGTAAATCTTCTGTCTTTAAGACTAGAGCATCTCCATCTGCCAAAAAAATCCTTTCAAAATAATCTTTATAGGAACTCATTTCAATTAAATCTTTTTTTATATCTTCAAGAGGTCTAATCCTAAAGTCGTCATCTTTATACATGTAGCAAAATGTGCAAGAATTGTGGGAACATCCCACTGTTGCCTGAACAATTAAAGACCTTGCCTCACTTGGCGGTCTAAAAACATTTCCGTAATACTGCATATTTCTCCCCTTCTATTTTTTAATTTTTACCGTGTTTCTTTAAAAGAGTGTCCTTAACTTCCCAAAGTTTTTCAGATAAGTCCACAATGTATTCATTTGGATTATCAAGTCTCTTTGTTTCTTCCCAAAGAGTGTCAAGTTCTCTTTCAGCTTTTTTCTTAATTTCTTCAAGACTTGGAAGTTTATATACAAGTTCTCCCTTGTCATAAATTTGAACTAAAACTTTTTTGGCTGTGTAATTAGTAAGAGTTTTTCTCTTCCATGTGTAAACTGGATGGAAAATTTCATAATTATCTTCAGGAATTTCTTCATCTCTTAGGGCAATTACATCTGCCATCGCCTTTCCTGTTTCATTTTCATAAAATCTGTAAAGTTCTTTAAAACCTGGAGTAGTAATTTTTGTAACATTTTCAGAAATTTTTATCTTTGGAATAATTTTCCCATCATCATTTACAGTTGCAACAAGTTTATAAACTCCGCCAAAAACTGGAGATGATTTGGAAGTAATAAGTCTTTCGCCAACTCCAAAGGAATCAAGCTTTGCCCCTTGGTGAAGTAGGGTCCTTATTGTGTATTCATCAAGAGAATTTGATGCCATAATTTGAGCATCGGGATAACCTGCATCGTCAAGCATTTTTCTCGCTTTGTTGGAAATGTAAGTTATATCTCCTGAGTCAATTCTTATTCCCTTTGGTCTAAATCCACGAGGAATGACTTCTTCATCAAAAACTTTTATGGCATTAGGTATGCCTTCTTTTAAGGTGTCATAAGTGTCAACAAGTAGTAAACAATTGTCTGGATAAACTCTTGCAAAAGCTCTAAAGGCTTCAAGTTCTGAATCAAACATTTGAACCCAAGAGTGTGCCATGGTGCCAAGAGCTGGCACACCAAACATTTTATCAGATAGGGTGTTGGCAGTTCCTGCACAACCACCAATATAGGCAGCTCTTGCTCCTAAATTTGCTGCAGAATAACCTTGAGCCCTTCTTGATCCAAATTCAACAACTGGTCTTCCCTTTGCTTGTTTTACAATTCTTGATGCCTTAGTTGCAATCATGGATTGATGATTTAATGTTAAAAGAACCATTGTCTCAAGCATTTGCGCTTGTATAGCTGGACCTCTAACTGTCATAAGCGGTTCCCCAGGAAAGGCAAGAGTTCCCTCTGGCATTGCCCAGACATCACATTGAAATTTAAAATTATATAAATAATCTAAAAATTCCTCATCAAAAATATTTTTTTCTCTCAAAAATTCTATGTCTTCGTCAGAGAAGTGAAGATTTTCCATGTACTCGATTAATTGTTCTAAACCTGCAACTATTGTGTATTCCCCATTGTCAGGTACTTCTCTAAAAAACATATCAAATATGACAGTTTTATCTCTCATATTTTCTTTAAAAAATCCATTTGCCATTGTTAATTCATAAAAATCCACAAGAAGAGTGAAATTTTTCTTAACATTATAATTTACCATTTTAATACTTCCTTTTCTCGTCTCTACATAAGTAGGGCCAATAAATTAATTAAATAAATTATATCACATTGAGAGTATTTTTGATAATTAAAAGCTTTTTAGGATTTTCTAGCTTTTTAATTTTATATGAAAATTCATTGTGTTATAATCTTTAAGCAATAGTTTTGAGAAATAAAATTTTTTAAGATCTTTACAAATTCAATTTGCTTAAAAATAGAAAATAACTGTGTTATAATGAAATTAGATTGGTATAGGTGAAATTTTTTTGGAAACAATAAAAAGCACTGTGGACATAGAAAGGTCCCTTATAAAAACTTATAGACGTGATATTTATAAAAAATTTGTGCAAGGCGTAAATAAATATGAATTAATTAGTCCAGGAGATAAAATTGCCGTTGCAATTTCTGGTGGCAAGGACTCCCTTACTCTTGCAAAATTATTACAAGAATTAAAAAGACACAACAAAGTCCCCTTTGACCTAGAATTTATTGCAATGGATCCAGGATATCTTCCTGAAAATAGAGAGAGGCTTGAATTTAACTGCGAAAAACTTGGCATACCAGTAAAAATTCACGATTCTGATGTCTTTTCCGTTGCGGAAAAAATGTCAGTGAATGGCTCAACTTGTTATATGTGTGCAAGAATGCGCCGTGGAAATTTATACAATAGAGCTAAAGAACTTGGCTGCAATAAGCTTGCCCTAGGTCATCACTTTGACGATGTCATCCAGACTGTACTTTTAAATATAATTTATGCTGGCGACTTTAAAACCATGATGCCAAAATTAAAATCACAAAATTTTGAGGGTCTTGAACTAATTAGACCCATGTATCTAGTTCGAGAAGAAGCCATTATTCGCTTTATGAAGTCAACTGGACTATCTGCTCTTGACTGTGCCTGCACTGTTACGCAAAAAAAATCTGGCAACAAGAGATTTTTTATAAAGGACTTAATCGAAGAATTAAAAAAAGAAAACAAAAATGTAGACATAAATATTCTTCGTGCAACTGAAAATGTAAATATGGAACAAATCTTAGGATTTAAAGAAAAGGGCGAAAGACACGACTTTTTAGAATTTTATTGAGAATTTTTATAAGTTATAATTTTTTAAATAAAAAACTTAAAGGCTCGTGAAAAAATTTGTCAAAATAAAAAATTTAAAAAATAAGGAGGATTTTATGGAAAATTTATTGTCAGTGCCTATTAAAGAGGACATTTATTATATAGGCACAAATGATAGGAAAACTGAACTATTTGAAGGAATGTGGCCCCTACCAAAGGGAGTTGCCTACAACTCTTTTCTAGTTAAGGGCGAAAAAAATGTACTTTTCGACTTAGTAAGAGTAAACACAATTGATTCTTATGTGGAAAAAATAAATGAAATTGTAGGCGAAGGCGAAAAAATTGACTACATTATGATCAATCACATGGAACCAGATCACACATCTTCAATTAAATCAATTTTGGAAATTTATCCAGATGCAAAACTTGTTACAAATAAAAAAGCCGTTGCCATGTTAAATAATTTCTATGAAATTACAGACAACATCATAGAAGTTAAAGATGGCGAGACACTAGAACTTGGAGATAAAAAATATACTTTTTACATGACTCCAATGGTTCACTGGCCTGAATCTATGGTAGCCTATGAAGAAACTACAAAGACACTTTTCTCACAAGATATTTTTGGTGGATTTGGAACTCTTGATGGTGGAATTTTTGACGATCAAATCGAATATGACGCTCACTACCACGAAGAAACAACAAGATATTTTATTAATATTGTTGGAAAATATGCTACACAAGCCCTTAAAGCTTTAAATAAGTTAGCTGATCTTGACATACAGTTAATTTGCCCAGATCACGGACCTATTTGGAGAGAAGATCCTAAGAAAATAATTGACATCTACACTTCCCTTGCTAAACAAGAAACTATTGACGGCTGTGTTGTTATCTACGGTTCAATGTATGGAAATACAGAAATGATGGCAGAAGCTGTAGCAAGAGGTCTTTCTGAAGGCGGACTTAAAAATATAAAAATAAGAGACATCACAAAGACATCTAACTCCTATCTTTTATCTGATATCTGGAGATACAAGGGCGTAATCATAGGATCATGTTCTTACGACAACAATTTATTCCCACCAATGGATTATTTAATGACAGAAGTTTCTCACCAAAGAATGAAAAATAATTATTGGGGAATTTTTGGATCCTTCTCCTGGTCTGGTGGAGCTTTAAAAACTCTAAAGAAATACATGGAAGATGGCAAGTACGATGTCCTAGACACACAACTTGAAATTCAAGGTGCAGCAACAGAAGAAGAAATCAAAAAATTAATTGACTTTGGAAAAGAAATGGCTGCAAAAATATTAAATAAATAATAAAATTAATCGTCACGAATTTTGAACTGGCCCCCAAAAGTTGGACTAACAAACCAACTTAAGGAGGTCAGTTTTTTATTGCAAGAGATTTAAAATTTTAGTGTGAAAATTTTTTATGTAGTAAAAATCTTTCTATAATTTAACAGGAAAAATTTATGAATTTACTTTCATGGCAAAAATTTTATTCTAAAAATTTATTTAAGTTAGAATTTTAAAATAAAAAACACAAAAAAAGAATGCCTTTATTTTCTAAATAAACGACATTCTTTTTAAATATCCAATTCCATCCAACTTAAACTTTTTGGTTCAATCACTACTATCACCTTTATTCTTATTTTACCAAAGCCCTATATAAAATTGATATTTCTCGCAGTCCCAACTCTAAGTCTGCGTACCATCTTATATAAAAACTAAGAGTAATTTCAAACAAACTATTTACCATCAATTATTTTAAAAGTTATACTATTTAAAGTTATTTTTCGTCCATTAAAAACTATTCGATTTATATAAAAGTTTGGCATTTTAAGTCAAAACTTGTAAAATTAATAAAAATCAAAAACATTTTTACTGATCTTGGATGGAATTGTCATGTTTCTCCAAATAAGTAACTTCACAATAATTCTTTTTACTTTATTATGTTAATCTTATTTGGTATTAATATTATACCACACTAAATTAAAATGTAAACACTTTTTATAAAAATTTTTAAAAATTTTTTATAATTTTTTGTAGTATAATGAATTTACTTAAAGGAGGCTAAAAATGAACACATTAATCGGCTACAAAAAATGTAGCACTTGCAAAAATATAGAAAAATTATTAGAAGAAAAAAATATTTCTTACGATTACAGAGAAATCGACAAGGACCTTCTCTCTGTTGATGAACTTAAAAAAATTAAAGACTTGGCAGAAATTGACATCTTTAAACTCTTTAACACATCTGGCATAAGATATAGAGAGCTTGGACTAAAGGACAAGAAAAAAGACATGACAGAAGAAGAAATTTATGATCTTTTATCAAGTGATGGCATGCTAGTAAAAAGACCAATCCTTTTGACAAAAGATAGAGCCTATGTAGGTCCCCAAGTAAAAAAATATTTAGAAAGTCTGTAAATTAATTTGAATATAAATTATTTCAAAAATAATTTAAAGAAAAATTTACAATGAAAGAAGTGCAAGAAAATAAAACCTTGCACTTTTTATTTTGAAAAAACATAAGAATCATAAAAAAATACCAGAGCCTAAGCCCTGGCATATAATTTATTCATTTTTTAAAAATCTGTCTATTTCTAGGGCGTCTTCTGCCCTTATTAGGACTGTGATTTTATCGCCCAAAAGTATTTTATCGTCTGCTGTTGGAACTATTTCAGTACCTTCTCTTTCTATTGACATTATTATTAAATGTCTTGGGAAATTTATTTCTTTAAGGCTCTTTCCTATTATTTTTAAGTCGTCAGTTATTGTGTATTCAAAAATCGAGTAGTCGCCAAGTTCTCTTTCCTTTGGACTTAATAAATTTTTATCCCTTAATTGTCTTTCAAAAAGTGTATCGTAAATTGGGGCAACTTTTAATAATTCTGCTACATAATATGACACAATTACTACTATGGAAAGTGCTATTAAATGCTCAAAAGTCTTTGTCATTTCTGATACTAATATTACTGAAAGTATGGGACTTCTCACTACTGATGCAAGGATTCCACTCATGCCAAGAATTATAAAGTTGACATAATAAGGATCTAAGTCAAATTTATTTTCTAAAAGGGCAAAAATAAGAGCTCCGCAAGATCCTCCTATTACTAAGACTGGCAAAAATATTCCACCTTGAACTCCTGATCCATAGCAAAATGTTGTGTAAAATAATTTAATAATAAGAATTGCACAAATATATTTAACTGCAAAATGTTCCTTTGCCATTTTTTCAAGAAGTCCATGTCCTCCTCCAGTTCCTTCAAAAAACATAAATCCGATTAAAATTGTCACGCCCATTAATAATGCGTATTTTAAAATTTGTGAATTTGTTTTTTTGAATAAATCTTGAAATTTTGTAATGAGGAAGTTATATAGTCCACCAATTAAACCTGTTAAAATTCCAATTAATATTGCAACCCAAATTAAAGTCATGGGAAGGGATTTTGTTGCAAAGAAGGAAAAAGATGTTTCTGATCCCATTATTACAAAAGATACATAATTTGCTGTTATTGATGCTATAAGTGCTGGCAAGAGTACAAATTTTGAATAGGTTTTGTGAAGTTCTTCTATGGCAAAGATGCATCCTGCCATTGGTGCGTTAAAGGCTGCGGCAAGTCCGGCTGCTGCTCCTGCTGTTATCATGTATTTTAATTCATCGGGAGGTCTTTTTATTAGCTTTCCTATAAATTTTGCTGCTGCACCACCCATTTGTATTGATGGGCCTTCTCTTCCTAGAGAAAATCCCATGAGATTTCCAAGTCCTCCACCTAGGATTTTTGATAGAAGGGTTGGAACTTCGTCCATTTTAAATTTGCCAAGGATTTCTCCACGAATTTGTGGTATCCCACTTCCTCCTGATAGGGGAGCCCACTTTAAGAGCCTGTAAATTATAAAAGATATTAGAGATGCAAGAATAATTAAAATAACAAGTGATTTTATATTAAAATCCCTGTATAAGAATTCTCTGTAAAAATCCATTTTCATAATTACAAATCTATATAATACTGAAAAAAGTCCTGCAAAGGCTCCTACAATTAAGGAGTCAAATAAAATTCTAAATATTAATTTCTCCTTATTATTAAAATCATCTTTCATTTCCTACTCCTTTTATTAATTTATTCCAATCTTCTTCACTTAATTTTAAAATTTCTATATAATTTTTTTCTTTTTCTATTTTTTTTGGGACTGTATAGAAATTAAGGTTTACTTTTTTTATGTCGCTGCCCTCAATGTCTGCAATTGCTTTAAATTTTTTGGACTTTATTAAATTATAAAATCTTGCATTTATGTGAGTGATTTCATCATGATAAATTAAATACTTATTTTTTGGATAATAGCTCATCCTAAAATTTCTATCATTGATCTTTCCCTTAATTGTCTTTAAATCTTTATTTTCTTCATGTTCAATATAAATATGCCTGCGAGGGACTTTTAGTTCAAAATCATCCTTTATTTTTATGCTGTATTTTTTGTCATCTGACTGCAATTTTAAAAGATTTTTGTCATCGTCAGTTTCCATATAAAAAACTATTTCATTTCTCTTTTTTAAATCTTGTGAAATATTGGCAAACTCTTTTTTCAAAACTTCATTTACATAAGTGTAGGGAAAATAATTTTCATTTTCATAAAATTCTAAAGTTTTATCCATAAGTCTTTTTAAATCTTTTGATTTTACTTTGATTTCAAATTTATTTTTTGAAATATTTTTTACATGAGTTTTCCTAATTATTCCAGTCCACTCTTTTTTCACATATTTTTTTAGTTCAGAATTTTGTTCAGAAAAAGGAACTGGTGGAAGAAATAATTTTTTGTTATTTTTATCGTAGCCTAAATCACTTAATACATGGGAATCACGAGAGAGATTTACCATTGTATTTCTGTCAATATAAAGGGGCAAACTTGCCAAGTCTTCTCTATAAAGATAGACGTCGCTATTTACAATTTTTTCGCCAAAGTTATAAACTTTTTTGTCCTTCTCTAATCTCTCACTAAAAAATCTTGATTTATTTGTCGCACTTTGAAAATTTATAATATTTACTTTGTCGCCCTTATAATTTTCACTGCTAAATCTTATGCCATAGTCGCCTGTGGCCTTTATCTGGTTAAAAATCTCCGATAGACCAAAATCTTCTAAATAGTCATCTGCAAAGGCAAAAATTCTGTCGTCAACGGTGTAAAGAATCTCTGCTACAATTTTTTTTGGATAATGTCTAAAGGAATTTACTCCAAAAATAATCAGGGCAATTAAAAAACTTATTAAAAAAATGCTCTTTTTTTTCATAATATCACTGCTTTTTATATTTTAATTATAGTTTACAATAAATCTTCACTTTATTGCAATAAAAAAGGCACCTTTTGGTGCCAAGTTTTACATTTCTATATTTTTTCTCCACTTTCCAAATTTATAATATATTACAGTAAGCAAAAAGTTTGCTAAATAAGAAACTGGATAGATTATACTTATTACTCTTATTGAATTATATATTGGCATGGCAAAATAAACTACTACAAGCCTTAAAATACAAATTGTAAGAAGTGAAATTATCATAGGACCCATGGCGTGTCCGCTTCCTCTTATAAAACCAGAAATTGTTTCTGATAGTCCAAAGGACCAAATTCCAAGACTTATTATTTTCAAAAAGTCTGAACCATAAGAAACTACCTTTTCATCAGGATTAAAAATTGCTATAAGTGGTTCTGCAAATACAATTGAAATCACTGACAAAACTGCTGAAATTCCTAAAACAATTAAAAGTGAAACCTTAATGCCTTCACGAAGTCTATCATATCTTTTTGCGCCAAAATTTTGTCCTGAAAAAGTTGTGGCAGCAAGGGCAATAGCTTGAAGTGACATAAATAAAAATCCGTCAATTCTTCCTTCAGCTGCAACACCTGCTATGGCATCTGGTCCAAAGGAATTTATTTTCGCTTGGAAGATTACATTTGTAAAGGATAATAATGCTGTTTGCACTCCAGTAGGTATGCCTATTTCAAAAATTCTCTTTGCTTCATATTTGTGAAGTTTTATCTCTTCTTTTCTAAGTTTATAAGATCCATCAGTCTTTAAAAGTGAATAAGTTACAAGAATTGCTGATACAACTTGTGATGCAAGAGTTGCAAGGCCTGCACCTAAAACTGACATCTTCAGCCAGCCAACTAATATTAAGTCAAATACAATATTTACAAGGGCTGATACACATAAAAAGTTAAAAGGTCTTTTTGAGTCACCAGTTGCCCTTAATATAGATGCGCCCATATTGTAAATTAAAATTGGAACAGTGCCCATAAAGAAAACTCTCATGTAAATAGTTGCGTCATGAAGAATTTCTGGTGGCGTATCCATTATTTTTAAGAAAAAAGGCGTTGAGAAATAACCAAAAATTGTAATTGCAAGTCCAGACATAAAACCAAGAAAATAGGAGCAGCCTACAGATTTTTTTAAGGCCTCTCTATCATTTGATCCATAATAAAGGGAAATTATTACAGATGCCCCAGTAGTTAGTCCTAAAAAAAGTCCTATTAACAAGTTTGAAACTGGTCCAGTTGCACCAACTGCTGCCATGGGATTTTTCCCTGCAAATCTACCAACTATCATTAAGTCGGCAGTATTATAAAGCTGTTGCAAAAAGTTAGTTAAAAGTAGTGGAATTGCAAATTTTATTATTCCTTCTAAAATTGAGCCCTCTGTCAAATTTATATTTCTGCTAATTTTTTTACTCATCTTTGTACCTCACAATGCCAATATATATTTTTTTAAGCTCTCCTACATTGCTATTTAGAAGCTCTCCCTTTTTTATATCGGATATTGCGTAGGTAACATTACATGCCACACAGTTGCCGTATTCTTCTCCCGTATCTGCGTCCATGCCAGAAGGTATGTCCACTGCAATTACATAATTTCCATGAAGATTTATTGCATCAATTAAAGATCTATAAAATTTATTTAATTTTCTATTAAGTCCTGTGCCAAAAATTGCATCTACAGTAATTTCATTTACTTCTATAGATTCAATTAATTCGTCAAAATTATTGTCTTTTATATATTTTACATCTGTAAGTTTTTCTATTATTTCTAAATTTTTGGAAAATTCTTGGCTTTCTTTGTCGCCAACTACAAAAACTTCAACAATTTTTCCACTTAGAATTAAATGTCTTGCAATGACAAGTCCGTCACCGCCGTTATTTCCCTTACCGCAAATTATCGTAAAGGAATCATACTGATTAATTTCACGAAAAATTCCCATTCCTGCATTTTCCATTAAAATAAGAGAATCAATTTTAAATTCTTCTATTGTTCTCTTTTCAAGTTCAATCATTTTATTCTTTGAAATTGTCACAGTTATCCCTCCCCTTTCATTATATGCTATTTAAGAAAAATTGACACATATTTATACTAATTTTGCCATATAAATTAATTTATTTTTTTAATTTTTTTTCTTATTAATAGCAAGTTTTTTATTTATATTTTTTATTTTCTCATTAATAAAATTTTTATATTTTTCATTAATAAATTTTTTTATCTATATAATAATAAATTTTAGCAAGGACAATATATTACAACAAAAAGTCTAAAATTGCAAAAATATTATAAATTTTTAGTTGATATTTGGTATCATTTATCATATAATTGTCTTAAAGATAATACATATCAAAATTTAAAAAATAGACAAAAAAACTAAACATAAAATATAATTTAAAAAATAAAAATTTAAAAGGAGAAATTATGACAAACTATCTTACTATTGCAGAGAAGGCAAAGCCTGAATGTATAACTTGTGCTCATGAACTTTTTGAAGATATTTCAAAAAACTCACTAAAGGAAAGTCTTCAAGATATGAAAAAGCAAATTGATGACTTAAATACTTTTCTTTATACATATTTTTTAATTACATACAATAAAGATTTAAGAGACCTACACGATAATTATACTTTAAAATTAAATGAGGTCTTGGATAAAAATGATCTTAAATTTATTGCAAAAGATTTAATAGAAGGCTATGCCAATTCTCTTCTTGACGAAATGGATTTTTCAAGAAACGAAATTATTGATAAGGCCCTAAAAATTATAAATAAAGAATACACTTTAGGTTTGAATTTAGAAAATTTGGCTGAAAAACTTCATCTATCTAAAAATTATCTTTGTTCCCTATTTAAAGAAGAAACTGGTTTCACTTTTTGCCAATATCTAAATACTTTAAAGACAAATAGGGCAAAAAAACTTCTTTTAGAAAACAAAAAGACTTTAGAATACATAAGTTATGAATGTGGATTTTCCTCACAACCACATTTTACTATGACTTTTAAAAAATACACTGGAAAAACTCCTAGAGAGTACAAAATTAGCCTATTAAGTAAATAATATTTTATTGAAATCCTCCATCATTTGCTATATCATAAGATGATTGGAGGATTTTATGCTTTTTAATTCACTTGAATATTTAATATTTTTGCCAATAGTTGTGATTTTTTACAATTTGTTGGGCAAAAAATTCAAAAATATATTTTTGCTCTTAGCAAGTCTCAGCTTTTATAGTTTTTGGAATGTGAAATACACCTTCCTAATGCTCTTTTCAATATTTATAACCTATATAACGGGAATTTATATTGAAAAAAACAGAGGGCATATAAAAAAAATGAAGCTTGCTGTATTTTTTTGCTTTTTTATAAACTTAGGAATACTTTTTGTCTTTAAATACTTTAATTTTTTTGCAGATTTATTAAATAATTTTTCTGGCAAAAATTTTAATATTGCAATAGATGTCCTCCTTCCTGTTGGAATTTCCTTTTACACTTTTCAAGCTCTTGGCTACACAATTGATGTCTATAGAAAAGATATAAGGGCAGAAGAAAATTTTATTGACTATGCACTTTTTGTTTCTTTTTTCCCCCAACTTGTTGCAGGACCAATTGAAAGAAGTGTAAATTTACTGCCACAAATAAAAAATCCAAAAAAATTTTCCTATGACAATTTAGTAAGAGGACTAATTTTATTTTTTTATGGAATGTTTTTAAAATTAATAATTGCCGATAGGGCAGCCATCCTCGTCAATGAAGTTTTTGGAAATTACAAAAATTTTTCTCGTGAAATTTTAATTATATCTGGAATTTTATTTACCCTTCAAATTTATTGCGACTTTTATTCTTATTCAATAATGGCAAAGGGTTCTGCTAAAATACTTGGCATTGATCTAATGGATAATTTTAAGGAGCCACTTTTATCTAAATCTATTACAGAATTTTGGAGAAGATGGCACATTTCCCTTTCCACTTGGTTTAAGGACTATCTCTACATTCCCCTTGGCGGCAATAGAAAAGGAAAACTGAGAAAATATTTTAATTTAATCCTTGTCTTTCTGGTAAGTGGACTTTGGCATGGGGCAGATCTTTCCTTTGTCCTATGGGGTCTTATCCATGGCATATTCAATGTCCTTGAAAATATTTTTGGAATTAATAAAAAATCAAGAAGAAAAAATATTTTACTTGATAGCTTTAGGCGAATTCTTACTTTTATAATTGTTGTCTTTGCCTTTATTTATTTCAGGGCAGAAAATATTCACCATGGCAATGAATATCTTCTTGCAATAATAAATAATCCAAGATCTTTAAATATAATGGAGGATCTTTCTAAGACTTCCTTTGGCATTTCAAATATTTATCCACTTATAATTGGAATAATTATTTTATTTGTCTTTGATATATTAAAATACAATAAGATAAATTTAGCGGAAAAAGTTTTAAAAATAATTCTTCCTATAAGGTGGCTAATTTACTTTGCCTTTATTTTTGCAATAATAATTTTCGGTGTCTATGGTCCAGAGTTTTCTGAATCTGCCTTTATTTATTTTCAGTTCTAGGTGATAAAATGAAAAAAATTCTAAAAATTTTAAAATCAATAATATTTATTGCCATAATAATTTTTGGCGTCGTAGAACTAAATAATTTATTTATTAGAAAATCCCTTGCAAAACCTTGGGATATGGGAAATAAAATTGGTGGATTTTTTAACGAAAGGGAAGATTATAATGCCATGTTTTTTGGGACAAGCCACAGCTACTGTTCTTTTGAGCCCCTCGTAATTTATGAAAAGACTGGCGTGAAATCTTACGTGCTTGCATCACAAAGCCAACCTTTAAAAATTTCTGCATCCTATGTAAAAGAAGCTCTCAAAAGGAAAAATCCAAGTGTAATATTTGTAGATATACAGGCTTCTATTTATAAAAGTAAAGAAGCCTTTAGCGTCGTAAATTCTTACAGCGATTATTTTCCTTTTTCAAAAAATAAAATAGAAATGGTTATAAAAAAAGTGCCCATGGAATTTAAGGCACAAGCAATCCTACCTCTTGTTGCCTATCACAGCAGGTGGGATGAGTTAAAGGATGAAGATTATAATTTTGATAAAAAATCTTATAGTGATTACTTAAAGGGTTATGTACTTTTAAAGGGACAAAGCGAAAAATTCGAAAATAATCAAGCTGAAGATTTAAGCAAATACTTAAAATCTATTAGTTCCTTTAATAAAGAATCTTTTCTTAAAGAAAATCTAAGTGCCTTTGATGAAATAATTGACCTTGCCAATAAAAATGGAGTAAAATTGTTTTTTGTAAAGACTCCAGTTTACGATAGAGATTTATATAGAGATAATATTACTTATATTGAGAAAGAATTAGAAAATAGGGGTGCCAAATTTATAGACTTCAACAAATTTTATGATGATATGAATTTGACCAAGGGTGATTTTTATGATCCCCATCATTTGAATGTTAAGGGCGCAGAAAAGTTTAATTTATTTTTTATAGATTATATGAAAAGGGAAGGCATTTTTCAAGAAAATTTAGCTAATGACAAGGCTTGGCTTGAAAATATAAAAACTTACGATATAAATAAATCTTGATAGACAGAAGTTTTATATTCTGTCTATTTTTTTATTAGTAGTTTTTTATACTGATAAATGCCTGTATTTTGGGCTTTTCTTACATGCAATCCAAAAATAAAATTATAACCTTTTTTCTATAATTCTTGATTTTTATTAAAAATAATAATAGAATAAACTTAAAGGAGGTTAATATGACAATAAGGGATTTGGAAATATTTATAGAAGTTGTCAAGGCGAAGAATATGTCAAATGCTGCAAAAAATTTAGAAATTTCGCAGCCTACTGTCTCCCATGCAATTTCTCAAATAGAAAATGAATACAATGTAAAATTGTTCGATAGGGTTTCTAAAAAATTGTACATAACTGATGTTGGCTTAAGGCTTTATGATTTTGCCCAAAATATTTTAGAACAATTTGAAGAAACTGTTATTTTTTTGCAAAGTTCTTCTACAGCTCACAATATAAATCTTGGCGTTAGCTCAAACTTTAGCTCTCAATTTTTACTTGAAATAATTGATGAGTATGAAGAAAAGAAAGATGACGTCAGCATAAGAGTTTATGTTGACTCTCGCGAAAAAATAATTCAAAAATTAAATGCTGGTATTATAAATCTTGCCATTCTTGATGGCGATATAGGCGTTGAAAATAATTCAGCTGAGCCTTTCTTTGAAGATGAAATTTTTATAATTTCTTCAAAAAATTCTTCTATCAATGATAAAGATGTACTGGAAGCAGAAGATTTAAAAAACAAAAAATTTGTCCTTGGCGATTTAGATGATTACTCTAAAAAAATACTTTTAAATTATCTTCGTGAAAAAAGTATACCAATAGATTTAAAATTTATTTGCCAAAATAAGGATATGGTTCTTAATATTGTAAAAAATACTGATGCACTTTCCATTGGCGCAAGTTCAACTTTTAGCGACAATGAATTAGTAAAACACAGATTATCTGATATTTCTATTAAGAGGACTTATTACTTGGTTTACCATAATGATGCTTTCCTCAAAAAGAATTTGAAAAATTTTGTGAATTTTGTAAAGAATAAGTTTAGTAAAAAATAATATGGAATTAAAATTTTTAGAGTCGCTTCAATTACTCCACTCACCTTTTTTAAATTATATTATGATTTTCATAACAAAACTGGGAAATGGAGGTTTTATTTGGATAGTAGCTACAATATATTTGCTATTTCAAAATAATAATAAATTAAAGAGAGAGGGCTTTACTATTGCTCTTGCTCTAATTATTTTTTCTGTCTTTGGTCTTTTAATTTTAAAGCCAATAATTGCAAGACCAAGACCCTTTACAATTGACGATGTAAGTATTTTAATAAAAGAACCTAGGGATTTTTCTTTCCCATCAGGACACACTGGTTCATCCTTTGCAGCTGCTTATGTAATGTATTTTTACAACAAAAAAAGAGGCGTACTTGCACTAATTTTGGCAGGACTTATTGCCTTTTCAAGGATGTATCTCTTTGTACACTATCCAAGTGATATAATCGCTGGATTAATTCTTGGAATAATTTCAGCATACTTTGCAAGAAAAATTACTAAGAAGATTTTAAAAATAAAAAAATAAAATTACCCCGCCTTAGTTGCGGGGTAAATATTTTTCTGCTATTTTTAAATTTAATTCTTCTAAAAGACCTCCATAAATTTCTTGATACTCTTCGTAGACATTTTTTAGACGCTTTAAATTAAAATCAATTGCATCTTTGTCATCTAACATATCAAGTTGATTTAGGGGAAATCTATCAAAGATCATGGAAATTTCTATTTCCAAGTCTTCTCTTTTAAATTGTAGTTTTTCACTACTTATATCAAGTTCTTTTGGTCTATCTCTTTTTAAAAATTTAAGAAGCCCATCTTTATCACAATTTTTAAAAAGTTTTTCAGCCTTTTCAAATTCTTCCACTGGAAAATCATTTAAAATTGGATTGTAATAAAAAATTACTTCTCTAAAAATATCCTCTATTTCCTTTCTTTTTTCATCAGAAATAACAATTTCAGTTTTTTGTGAATATTTTTCTTTATTTTCTAATTCTAAATCTTTAAACTCTCTTTCAAATTCTTCTTCAGCTTTATTTTTTGCATCTTCTGGAGAAAATTTGTCCAAAAGTTTAATATTTCTTCTAAGTTTTCTTATATTTAAATTTAAAGTGTCTACATAGTTTTCTAGCTCACCAAAAATTTCGCCATATCTTTCATATGTTTTTGGAATTAAATTTATTAAAGTGTCTTCTTTTACAAAAATTAGCTCAGATACTAAAAATTTTAAATAAGATTTTTCCATTTACATCACCTTTTTCTTTTAGACATAAAATTTATTATACTTTTTATGACAAGTCAAGCTTAAAAACATTGTAAGAAAAAACAGGAATTTTCATAAAACCCTTTAAGTCATTGTAATCTATATAGGATGGGCTTTTATTCCAACCGTCATAAACGTGCAAAAATTTTATATTCATTGACCTAAATTTATAAATTGAGTAGCCAAAAATAACGAGAGAATGTCTCTTATAGTAACCACTTCCAAGATTCATCATAACTGGATGAAAATTATCAATTTCTTCTTTTACATGAGAATAAAAATTTCCCATGTAGATGCCCCTAGCCTTTAAATTCAAATTATTTTTTGCGAAATAAGTATTTGCTATGTGAGAAATAAAAAAAGGAATAGTTCCAAAATCCTTGAAGTATCCATTGTTCTTGGCAATTTTAAAAACATCACTATATATTTCAAATCTATCCAAATCCTTATAATAATAATTTATAATTCTAGTAAGGCTTGCAATGGTGCAGTTGTTTTTTCCAGCTTCAAAATCTCTTTGCAAAAAATTTGGCATTTCAATTTCACTTGATTCTAAAAAAACTGCCTTGGGATAATTTTCTTCTATATATTTATTTAAGTTTTCGATTCTATTTTTTTCCATCTCTTCCTCCAGAATACATATACCCATTAATTAGCAGAAAAAATTTTTATGAGAAATCCATAAAAATTAATTAAACCTATTTATCTCTGGCAGATTATTCCAATATTTTTTCGGCATATTTTTAGTCCTAAGTTTTTCATTTTTTCGCTCTTTTATGGCAATGGCATCATAAAAAACTCGCCAAAGTTCTACATAATTATCTTCAATTTTAAAATCATCAGTCATTTTATAGTCAAAAAATTCAGCCTTTTCGCCATCATAAATTACAGCACGATTTCTCCTTGTATCTGCAATAATAAATTTTTCCTTAACAAGTCTTCTCTTAAAGTGTTTAAAAATATAATACAAGATGTCATTTCCTGGCTTAAATTTTGCAAATAAAAATCCATCCATTTCATCAAAACGGAGAAGTCCTTTATAGGAATGAATCTCTCCTGAAACTCTTTTTAATATATTTCTAAATAAAATTACATCTTCATCGGCAGATTCAAGATAATAAGAACCCTTAACATATAATTTTTTTAGGGTCTTAGCAATGGCAAGCTCCTTTTTTTCATGGTAGGAAGAAAAAACCATTAAGATATTATTGTAAAAGGAATAGGAAAAATTTTTTATAACAGACTTTTTCACTCTCTCTGCCTTTTCAATATCTGTAAGACAATTTATTCTGTCCTTAAAAAAATTTATTTGCTCATCTTTTTTTACAATGTCATCTAGGTCTTCCAAAACTTTATAAGAATCAAAAATAACTGTTAGAAGTCCTTCAATACTTCCGTCATATACATAAATCATAATTACCTCACTAGAAAAAGGAAAGCTGCTTAGAATTTTCCCTTTCCAAAATTATTGATCTAAGAGCTTCTCTTGAATCAAATTTTTCGCCATAATATTTTCCAGAAACTGTTATAAAATTTATGGCCCTCTTAGTGGAAATTCTAAGTTTTTTTAAATCGTAAAAACTAAGATTAAAGGATTTTCTCGCCTTAATAATTTTTCTTGCAGACTTTGGACCAAATCCTGGGATTTTTAAAAGTTCCTCTAGGCTTGCTTTATTTATTTCAATTGGACTAGAATAATTTTCTATGGCATAGTCCATTTTTGGATCAATATTTAAATCAAAATCTTGTTTTTTCTCACTTAAAAGTTCTCCCGCACGAAAACCATAAAATCTCATGAGAAAATCTGCTTGATAAATTCTGTGTTCACGAAGAAGAGGCGTCTCTTCCTTTGGCAAAAGGGAATTATCTCTTACTGGCACATAGGCAGAATAATAAACTCTCTTTAAAGAATAATCATCATATAAAGATTGGGATCTTTTTATTATATCTCTGTCATGACCTTCTCCTGCTCCAACTATCATCTGAGAAGTTTGGCCTGCTGGCAAAAATAAATTTTTTTTAGGATAATATTTATATTTTTTCTTTTCAAGAGAATTTATTTTTAAAGTTTTTGATAGAAAATCCATGGGCCTTGTAATATCATCAATTTTCTTTTCTGGTGCAAGCAGGGCAAGGCTCCTAGCTGTTGGAAGTTCAATATTAACACTCATTCTGTCAACGTATTTGCCCATTTCTTTAATAAGATATTCACTGGCACCTGGAATTGCCTTCATGTGAATGTAGCCATTAAAATTTTCCTTCTCACGGAGCCTTTTTGCAACTTCAATTAATTTTTCCATAGTGTAGTCACAGGATTTAAAAATTCCAGAAGACAAAAATAAGCCCTCAATATAATTTCTCTTATAAAAATTTATTGTAAGATCAACTACTTCATCTACAGTAAAGGCTGCTCTTTTTGAATCAAGACTTTTTGCATTTATACAATAAGAGCAATTATAAATGCAGTGATTTGTAAAAAGTATTTTAAGTAGGGATATACACCTGCCATCTTCAGACCAGGAGTGACATATACCGCTTAGACTTGCATTACCTATGCCATCCTTATTCTTTCTATTTGATCCAGAAGAAGAACAGCTTACGTCATATTTTGCAGCATCTGATAGTATTTTTAATTTTTCCAATAATTCCATATTACCACCAAGGTCATTCTAACATTTAAACTTATGTTTTGTAAACATATATTTTTTTTCTTTATTATAAAAATAGGCAAAAAAAATCTGCCCAAAGGCAGATTATAAAAATATTAAATTGCAAGCTTTCCAGCGTTGGAAATATAAGATGAAATTCTTTCCATGGCTGCCAAAGTCTTTTCGTATAAAAGTCCACTTTCAGGGTCACAGATTTTTTCTCTCATTCTAAGCATGTGATTGTTTCTAAATTGTGTGGCATCCTTTTGAACTAATTCATTTGATTCTCTCATAAAGGAAATTCTTTCGTCCCTGTCTAATTCGCCAAGGGCTGAGTTAAACATTTTTTCAATAACTCCATTTATTTGTTTTAATTCTTCAAAGGTTTTATCTGTAAAGGCAAGACTTTGGTCTTCCTTTAATTTTGCAACTTCAGCAATATTTTTGGAGTGGTCTCCAATTCTTTCCATGTCCCTTGAAATTCTAAGATAGGCTGCAAAGTTTGCAGAAGTTTGTTCGTTCATGGCAAGACCGAGAGAATCTATAATAAAGGCAGAAATTTCTTTATTTAAATAATTTATTACTTCTTCACGTCTAAATATTTCATCGTATTTTTCTTCGTCAAAATTTTTCAAGAGGCTAACTGAATTTTCATAGTTTTGAGTTACTATTTCAAGCAGTCTTCTAATTTCTGCCTTCACATCAGTAAAGGTTGCTGGTGCGTCCTTGACAATATTTTTGTTGATATATTGTAGAGACATATCTTCTTGTTCCTTGTCGATACCAGGAATGATCTTGAAAGACAAATCTGCAAGCTTTCTTGAAAATGGGAATAAAAGTATTGATGTCGCCACATTAAATAATGTGTGCAAGTTGGCAATTTGTGCTGCTGGCAAATCTCTTGAATATCTAATTATTATTTCATCAATTGGAATGATAAAGGAAATTGTTACAAAAATTAGAGTACCAATAATGTTAAATAGCACATGGACTAGGGCTGTTCTTCTTGCATTTTTTGATGAACCAATTGATGATAAAACGGATGTAATACAAGTTCCAATATTAAATCCAAATATTATATACATTGATGAATAAAGTGGTATAACTCCTTGGTTAGCAATGGCTTGTAAAATACCAAGAGATGCAGAAGATGATTGGAGTATTGCAGTGATAGCTGTACCTGCAAGTACGCCAAGGATTGGGTTGTCAAACTTTGTCATGAGAGTTACAAAGCCAGGATAATCTCTTAAAGGTTCCATGGCTACACTCATAAATTGCATTCCCATAAATAAAAATCCAAGACCAATTACAGCTTGACCAATATATCTCTTCTTTTTATTTTTTGAAAATGTATTTAACAAAAATCCAACAAAGGCAATTATAGGTGCAAGGGTGGAAATATTTAAGGCAACTAATTGTCCAGTGATAGTTGTACCAATATTGGCTCCCATTATAATTCCAACTGCCTGATAAATTGTCATAAGTCCAGCATTTACAAATCCAACAACCATTACTGTTGTGGCAGAAGATGACTGAATTATGGCAGTTACAAATGTACCAACGAGTATTGATTTAAAAAAACTCGATGTCATTTTTTCGATTACATTACGAAGTTTGTCGCCTGCAACGAGCTCGAGACCGCTGCTCATCATTTCCATTCCATATAGGAATAAAGCAAGCCCTCCCAATAGTTCGATAAAATAATTAATTGACATAAATCCTCCCAAATTTTTTTTCAATTTAATCTTACAATATAATTATCTTTTTTTAAAGGAAAAGTAAAGAAATTGTAAATTTTTTATAAAAGAAAATTTATGCAATAAAAAAAGGCGATAGTCGCCTTAATTTTATTTTAGCTTTGAAACTTTTAAATATAGTGGAATGGCAAGAATCTGTGTAACTATAGAAATAGTTATCATAAGAGGAAGTGAATAACTATATAGTATTCCAAGTAACCAGGATCCTAGAAACCAAAAAAATCCAAAAAAACATTCAAAAATTCCATAACCCGTCGCCCTATTTTCCTTGGGAACCATAGAAGTTACTGCAGCCTTTAAAATAGATTCCTGTGCACCCATGCCAATGCCCCAAAGGACAAGCCCAAATAAAAGTGCATGAAGACTTTTAAATCCAAAAATAAAAAGTGAGAAAGGTGCAGAAATTATTGTTGAAATTACAAGAGCCTTTACTCCATTTTTATCGTAGATATGACCAAAAATAAGGGCTGCTATGGCATCAACAAGCATGGCACCTGCATAAAGTAAGGGGATAGTGCCACTGTTTATTAAATTTGTAGTTTCTTGAAAATTTCCTGCTATATTCGTGTAATTTCTAGTGATGTGCATAATTATTATTGAATAGTCAATAAAGCCAAAGGCGAAAAAAGAAATTCCTGCAATATAAAGTAAAAAAGATTTCTTCATCTTAAAGCCTTCTTCAACTTTTGACTTAGGCTCAAAATGTTCAGGATTTGGAAATTTCATTTTCGTATAAAACAAAAGTAAAATTGTAATAAAACCAGGTATTGCCAAAAAGGCAAAGCACGTTCTATAAATTTCAAAAGTTCTTCCCTCTGTCTTAAATAACATAACGAGATATAGAAAAACTGGACCTAAAAAGGCTCCAATTTGATCTAGCATTTCTTGTATGCCAAAGGATTTTCCCACACCTTCTTGAGATGCCGCAAAGGACATAATAGTATCTTTGGCAGGTTTTTTTATGGCCTTACCCATTCTTTGAACTACCAAGAGAAAGGCTGCAGCAATCCAACCCTTTTCACCAACAATGGCAAGAGCTGGCACTGCTAAAATATCTAAGATATAGCCAAAAATTACCATTGGCCAATATTTTTTTGTCTTATCAGTGATTTTCCCAAAGACATATCTCATGGAGTATCCAACAAGTTCACCAAGACCTGATATAAAACCAATTGCCCCAGAAGATGCACCAAGAAGAGTTAAATAAGCTCCCCTAAGGCTTGATGCACCTTCATGAGTCATGTCGGAAAATAAACTGACCATGCCAAATAAAATTATAAATAACATAGCTGTGGAAATTTCTTTTTTCTTCAAAACAAGCCCCCTGAAATCCTTATTCTAATCATCATATCATCGTATTGTAAATTCTCTTTAAAATAAATAAAAAAGTCCGCAAAATTTTCAAAGTTTTCACTTTACTTTTTCTTAAAAAGCGTAATTCCATTTATTATTATTGAAGCAATTGTGCAAAAGAATAAACTTTCTGATATTGTAGGAACAACATCTAAAGCTCCCGCTATATCTCCCTTTGATAGAAACTCCGCTCCCATAAAATAAAAAGAAAAAATTGTAAGTGATGTAAAGGCAAGGCTCAAAAATCTATACTTTTGCGGATCCTTTCCATGAGTCCAAGCTATTATATTTTGAATTGCAAAAAATATTGCAATAATTCCAAGAATAATTTCCATATTTTCTCCTCATTCTTTAAAAGTTTTTCCGCCGTCCCTTGAAATGTAGTTAGTCTCATTTTTATTTACATCAGTGAATTTTAAATAAATATTTCCCTTTTTATCAACTTTCCCACTAACTCCTGGGCTTGTTTCTTCTAATTCGGAAATGAATTTCATCTCATCACCAAGTATTTTTACAAAAAACCAGCGACTCCTTGCCCCTGCATGGTCTACTTCAAGAAGTCCATAGTCTGAATTTTCTATTTTTATGGCGTCTTTTACTGTAAAATTTTTTAAAAATTCATTTTTATCTTCTTTTTTATTTTTTTCTTCATTCTTTTCTTCTATTTGATGACTTCCTTTTAAATTTTCCTTTGCAGCATGATTATCTTCTTCTTTTTCTTCTTTTGTAAAATTTTCTCTTCCATAAATTAAAAATTTTAAAATTTCTCTCTGGTCCTCATCATGAATTTTACTCAAATCAGAAAATACCCTTCCAAGTTTTTCTTCATCTAACTTATCCATAGTGATGAAATTTTTCTCGTAAACTTCATATATAGGGTCCATCCAGCCAACATTTAAAATATAATATTTTTCGCCATCATAAACTAGGCTTCGATTTTCTTTTCCAGAAAAAATTGAAGCTAAAAATATATAAAAGGCAAAAATAAAGCCAAGAATTAAAATCCCTATACCCAAAAAAATTTTCCAATATTTATCTATATTAAACTTTGTAAAATTGTAGAGGAAAAAAATTTGTAGGCCAATAAAAAATAAAAAACCCAATCCTATTAAGATATTATTTATTACAGGGATAAATTCAATTTTATTAACTAGTACTAAAATTCCAAAACTTAATATAAAGGAGAAAAAATAAAGAAAAATATATGCCATTTTTTTATTTTTTAAATTCATATAAAGCTCCTATAAAAAATTTATTTTCTCTATTTTATCATTTTTGCCAGGAAATTATAAAAAATTACATAAAAAAAAGAGACTAAAGAAGTCTCTCTTAAAAATATTACATATTATCCTTTACGCCAACAGCAACCATTTTTGCCTTTGCACGAACTTCGCCATCAGCTTCCATAACCATATTTACAATGACTTTTCTTTCGCCAATTTCTTCAGCTGTTGCAGTTACAGTAACTTCCTTATCCATTGGAGTTGGCTTTTTAAAATCAACTTCAAGCCTTGCAGTTATAAACCTGCCAATAACTGTGTCTTCAGTAAGTTCAAGACCTAGATCGTGATGTTTAAACCATGCAGCAGATGCAGTTCCATGGCAATCAAAAATCATGGCAATCATTCCGCCAAAAAGATTTTTTGGAACTCCACCAGTGTAAACTGAATCTGGAGTAACTTTTGCAATACACTTTTCCCCATCTTCTGATGGATAAGATTTTAAATGCATTCCCTCATGATTTTTAGGACCGCATCCCCAACAATATTGAAATCTTTCGCCATAAGTTTCTTGAACGGCGATTTTTTTATTTTCTGACATAATATCCCCCTTTTAATTTCTAAAAATATTTTATCACATTTGCTATTTCTTTTCTCCTTTAGATTAATTTTTTAATTTTTATTAAAATCAATGATTTTTTATTATTTTTCTTCCATGGATATTTTTGTCATAATTAGAATTATTAACAACTAAATTTTGTTAGAACTTTATTTTATTAAACCTTATTTTTATAAATCTCTTCTTTTAAATTTCAATCAAAATTTTTTAATTTCAAAAAATACAATTTTCGTTAAAATGAAAAGGCTATTTATAGACAAGTTTAAGGAGTGCTTCAAATATACCACAATCATGTACTTATGTATATTTTTAAATATATTATTTTAGTGTAACATTTACTATCTATATTTTATAGGTGTATATTTATTAATAATGCATCTTAATAGTACAATATTATTATCATTTCTTCTCTTGATAATCCAGTTATTTACTGTTATTATTGAATTAACAAAGGAACGCATAGAAAAATAAAAGACAATTTTAAATTTTTTTATTATTTTTGTTTAAATAGACCACTCCGTGGTATGTATATAATAGAATCAATTCTACCACAAAAACGGACTATTAATTCTAAAAATAAAATTTATAATATTGGGAGGGGCATTATGAAAAAGTTAAATTTATTAAATACAAAATTAAATTTTAGAAAAATTATTGCTACATCTTTAGTTTTATTAAGTTTTTCTATAATTTCACTTGCTGGTAAAGGACAAGAACAAGCCTCTATCTCCTCAAAAAACCTTGCAATAAATATAGGTTGCAAGAGAGAAAACTTTCAAGAAGAAATAAATGCACCATACTTAAAGTTGGCAGCAGATGATACAATTTTTCCAGTTAAAATTTTATCTGAAGCTTTAGGCTACAATTTAAATTGGAAAAATAATAAAAATTTAGAAATTAACTTAACTTATGCAAAAAATCCAAAAAATAATGAAGAAGAAAAAAAGACAAATAATATGAAGGATCAAAATTTAGAAGTTAAAGTTGATGTTGACTCAGTTGGAGATTCAAAGCTATATATGAAAAAACTAAACGATTATAGAACTACAAAATCTCTTAAATATGTAAAGGAAGATGAAAAGTTAAATAAACTTGCACTTCTTAGAGCTCAAGAAGAACTTGATCAATTTATAAATACTGGCAAGGGCGACCACAATAGTCCTGGTGCCTACAACAAATCTCTTGGCGAAAATTTGACTCTTTCTTATTATAGCCTTGGAATTGAAAAGGGCGATGTTAACGAAAATTCTCTAACAAGATGGATAAATTCTCCTGGTCACAATGCCAACCTCCTCAATAAAGATTGTAAAAAGGGCGGCTACGCTTGCGCAAGAAAAGTAGTAGATGGTATGGTTTACGAATCTTCAATTTACCTATTTGGTTATTAATAAAAAAATTTACATATTTAGTTCTTAATAAAAAATTGCATAGAGTATTATTCTCATTTAACCTAAAAAATAAACCCGAAAGTGGGTTTATTTTTTTGCAGATTTTTAAACTCTTAAATCTATTTATAGGATTTTCATTTTTACTTATTTCTATATTTTGTCTTATAGCCAGTATTTTCTTCAGGTCTATAGGCGTTGGGATAGGCTTGGTCTGTTGCAACATCTAGAGATACTTTTTTAAGAAGTTTATAAACTCCATAAGGATCTTCAATTGAAATAAATTTATTGTTATCAGCCTTAAAACTGTAAGATGAATTTCCCTCTTCGCCATTATAAACTAGAATAATTGTGCCAAGCCCCTTTATGTTTTCCATAAAATTTACATCTACTTTCAAATTTGTAAGCTCTCTGTGCTCATAATTATTTACATCTCTTCCAAAAATCCCCTGGCTGATGTAAACTCTCTTGTCTGTAATTGCATATTCTATTGTTCCATAATTAAGAATCCTATAAATTGGCATTAAAATCGCAAACCAAACAGGGAAAAGATGAATTATAAAGAAAATTATAAAAAATCCATTCATAAAGCTAAATTCTCTAAAAAAACTAGAAATAAAAAAGAAGTCAAAGAGTCCCCAAATTATTGCAATTAAATAAATGCTTGGGTTACCTACAATATAGAGAAAGGCATTGGGCTTTCCTCGCCACAATATATTTTCATTGTCGTCAATAATTTTATCAATCATAATATCCTCCAATATACTTTAACAAGATAAAGTGTTCTTTTAAGCTATTTTATCACAAAATTAATTTCTAAAAAATATTACTTTTATAAAATTTCTGCCATAGCCTGTAAATTTTCCTTTACATAAAAAATCAGCGCCCTTTAGCGCTGACTATATTTTATTTTTTGCTTATAAAAAATTTATCTTTAGCTCTCATGAAGATAGATTTTAATTTTTATTTTAAGCCACTTGCCCTTCATCTCTTTTTCAATGACTTTGGCAAAAAGAACTTTTCCTGCATCCATAAGCCTAGAAAATACCACATTATCCTTGCGAGGGACGTAGCCAATTTTTTCTCCATTTAAATTTTCTATACGAATAGCTTGGGGATCGTGTTCATTTTCTGGCTCACGATAAAAAACTAAGCGGTCTCCCTCTTTTAAGCTTTCACCAATATTTTCAATGCCTTCAATGTGGCTAGTGCCAGCCACATAAGTATCAAAAAGATAAATGTCCCTCTCAAAGGGTTTAAGTAAATCAAGACCTGTCCCAGTCTTTATGAGATATTCGATTAAATCACCATTATCTATTTTTACTAAATCACTCATTTTTTATCCCTCATCAGTTCACGAATATATTCTTCTTGTGTTCTAACAGCCTCTTCAAAGCTCTTTAAATCATTTTTTAAGTCCCTTAACTTTTCCGCCTTTTTCTTTTCATCTTCCAAAAGAATTTTCCAAGTATAGGGCGGGATGGACTTAATTAAATCAATATTATCCTCAACTTGATTTACTAAATCTTCAAGCCTTTTTACTTCTTCTTCAGGATTTTTCCCAGAAAATGCTTTATCCTCTTTGTCTTCTTCCTTACAAACTATGTCATAAATAATTTCAAGACTTGCTAGGTCGCCATCTTTATAGGCTTCAGTGGCATGATAAAATAATTCCTTTTCAGCCTCTGTAACAGAAGGATTTATGTCTGGATGAAGCTTCTTTACAATATTTTTGTAGGTTTTTTTAAGAAACTTACTATCTTCATCAGATAATATTTCCCCTTTTGAACGGTCTAGAGCATGATTAATTTCTTCAACTTTTTCGTCAAGTTTCTTTTTGTAGTCACAAAACTCTTCATCAAGCTTTGTATCAATATCTTCAATTATAATTTTTTCTTGGCGATTCTTTTTTGCCTGAATTAAATCTTTTTTTCTCTTCAAACGAAGATATTTTAAATAGGACTTATAAATCCTGTACTCGAGACTTCCAAAAATTAGCATATATTCAGTTTTAATATTTTCACAAATAACAAATTTAAGATTATCTCTTTCAAAAACTAGATTCTCTAAAGTTTTTTTAAGCTCTTGGATTTTTTCCCCTGCCCTCTTGTCATCTGGAAACTCAATAATTTCTCCCATAAAATTCTCTCCTTCTCACTTTATATTAATCCTTTTAATTTAGAAAATTAAAGGGGAAAACTAAAAATTCCCTTCTAAGTATTTAAGCTATCTACTTATTTTTTGCTTTCACAAGAAACTTTTTATAACTTACTGATATTTTTTATGAATTTTATGAAGTAAATCTGAAAACTCCTGAGATTTAGAAATCATTAACCCATGACTGGAATTTTTCATAATGTACAAATCTTTTTTGGGCGCTCTTATCTTATTAAAATATTCTTGTGCCAATTTATAATTAACCGTATAGTCCATATCGCCATTAATATTGACATAAGGAAACTTATAATCATATTTCCCCTTTAAAGAAAAGGACTTAAATTCATCTGTGTTAAAAAAATCAAGATAGATTTGCCTGTCCCTTTGGAAATAAGAAATCCAGTCTTTAATAGAATAATTTGGATTAAATAAAATTGTAGCCGGCATAAAATAGTCTGGTTTATCTTTCATAACGCCATAACCATACTTTTTTAAGATCTTATTCTTTGCCTCAATTGAATCCCTTGTAATTTCTTCAGGATTTATTTTTTCTATGAGTTTTAAAGTTTCTTCATCGCCCTTTGCCAATTTACTTGCTTCTGCTATAAAGGCTTCTTCATTTTCCTTAATATCAACAAGCTGACCACATCCAATAAACAAATTATAATAATCTGGATATTCCAGCACCAGATTTGCCCCATAAAGAGATCCCCAGGAATGTCCAAGTATGCTAATCTTATCGACTCCCAAATAAGACCTTATAAATTCTGTAAGGACTTTTCCATCTTCCATAAAAATTTCTTTAGTCAGTTTAATATCCTTCTGGTTTTTATCATAACTCTTGCCGCAATTTCTTTGGTCCCAAGTGACAAGAGTATAAATATCTGCCCACTTGCGTGTAAACACGTAGTCAATCTCGCTAGTAGAAGAGCCTGGTCCACCATGTAGATATAAAAGCACAGGATTATTCTTGTCTTTGCCGTAAATATTTATCCACTGCTTGCTGCCATTAATATCAAGATACATAGACTCATTTATTCCATCTCTAGGACTGCGTCTGTTCCTGGAACTTCCTATAAATTGAATAATTAAAATAAAAGAAATTAATATAAGTAAAAAACTTGCAACTTTTTTCAATACTCTTGAAAATTTCATTATTAGCTCTCCCAAAACCTATACATTCCTAAATCTATTACTGCATGATTTATCTTGTAGCAAGAGGATTTGTCATAAAAATTATGCTTTTTTGCATATACTTACTAACCTATTTGACAACAATACTATACATTCTGCGTGGGGCGAGTAGTCAGTATGGGTAAAATTTAATTTCTTTCAAAAACCTCGTATATGTGAATATATTTATTAACATTATTCCATTAACTTCTAACTCAAAAATATCTCAATTCCTAAATTGTTTAAATAATGATTAAGTAATGCTAATGATAATCTAAAAGTGGTCCAAAAATGCTAATTTAATGGTCCTCTCATATTAAATTTAACTATCATGTTCCGTAATGTATATAGAGTTATAGGAGTGTAAAATTTAATGGTTAACATTCAATTATCAAACTAAAAATGAAGGTTAATCTAATGGTGACCTAGCATAAATGCTTTCAATTAATAGAAAGACTGTAGCTAAATAAAATATATAATCCAACTATAAAAATATTATGAATTTATAAAGCATAAAAATTTAATAATTTTTATGCTGCTATAGAGTTCGTATAATTGTGTAAAAAGAAAAGGTCATTTGAACCAAAACTAGTACATTGTTTTAACGACAAATACCAACTAGGACTGACAAATCAACCAACGACAGTTTGCATTTATCATAGAAGATATTCAAATTTAATCAATGTGAAGTCAAAAAACAATTTGCCAAAAACTAATCTAATCAAGGTTTTTAATGAGCTTATAGAAAAAGAAAGAGATGAATACTTAGAAAATAATTTTTATCAAGAAGTACTTACCGTAATAGCTAATATAAAAGTGACTATACAATAAAAATAGGAACTCTTGCCCTTAGAGTATCTAAAATAATATATGGTAAATTTTTAACAGATGTCTTTAAAAGATATCAAAGAATTGAAAAAGCTCTACTCACAACCATGTTAGAAATGCATATACATGGAGTAAAAGTAAGAAAAATATCCAATCTAATAGAAAAATTGTGTTGAAAAACACCTTCTGAATCCTTAAACTATCAATATCCTTAAAATTAAGACTTGTGTTTGCGACGATTCTTTCGATATTCATTCATAATTTCAGTCAGCTCTTCCCCATCCATATCCTTGATTTGATTCATATTAATTGTTATCTCGCCATATCCCAATCGAATGTTCATTTTAGTTATTAACCTTTTAAATAATGTTAACTTAGCCAAATATGCATCCTGATCTTTCATAAATATTGATACCATTCCTTGACCCATCATAGGCATATTTTTTATCTTCTTAACTTCATCCCAACTTATTAAAGAATTTTTCATAGACAATATGGTTGTATTTTCATAAAATCCATCATTTTCTAAAATCAAAACAGGTCTGATAATAAAAATATTTCTAATGTAAATCAATATTGCCGCTCCAAAAAACAATGTTCCAATCAGTCCAATAAAAATTAAGTCTATAGCATATAAAATATTGTCTTCATAAAGTCCAGATAATAGCATAAATACTGCCAGGGATGTCATAAATATACTCAATAAACTAAAAATCAAATTTTTTAATCTACTACTACGTATTTCTAATCTGTTATCCATTGACCCTCCTAAAACATTTCAGCTTTTAATATTATTGAAATTTTTCCAGAAACAAAAAGTTTTTCCTCTTTGCCTTATTATATCATAATTTATTATTTCAAATCTTTTATAACACCATAAAACATCATAATTTACATAGATTTAACATTGGGAAATTGATATTAAAATATAACACTAGAGTTCTTCTAGAATTCTAAAAATAATAATTCAAATGAAAACTTATAATAATAAATATCAACTCATACACTATCAGGTGAAGCTGTTTCACAAATCTTTTCATTAAATTATATTTAGTTTTTGTATTCACGAATTCATGTCAGAAGATATCTCACTGCATATTTTAGTTTTTTTATTGCCTTACCTATATCCCTTATGTGAAATTTACATATATAATTCCTATATTAAATTTGAATAAGAAAAGCACCTACAAATGTAGATGCTAAAAGTATAAGATTTAATTTTTGTTTCTTTTCGATATTAGTTCCATGTACTCTTCTTCTAATTTCTCTCTTTTCTCTTTCGATATCAATATAAAAAGTTAGGACAAGTTTTTATTAAGTTATATATATCATAAATCCTCCCATGTTTTTTTGAGAGGATTTCTTTTCCCCTCTTAGTTATTTAGAAAACTATTTGTATTAATCATTTATATGTACCTCTTAATACTACTTCTATGATATATACACAATTCAGAAAACTATAAGCCATCTGTCATCATAAATAGATTCACTTTTTTCATTTCCACACCTTATAGCTTTATCAAGTGCCATGATTCTTGAAATAACTCCGTCTATTATTTTCTGTAGATTTTTTCTTTATCTGCCTTTATTTTTCCAGCAGGATCTATTCGTATAAAGATATTGTCCATAATCCATCTTAGAACTAGATGTCATCCATTGGATATTTTTAAGAGTCAGTTTCAGTAAATCTTTTTTATGAAAAATTTTATTAATATCTCTTCATAATATATTTTAAAAAATAATAACGTCTAAGATTTCTTATCATCCTAAAAGCCTGTTAATTTGGTTTTACTTAATTTTATTCTTTTACAAACAAAGCAACTGTTTCTGCATGGCTTAAGTGGTCAGTATGAATAAAATTTCATATTTCTAAAAAGCCTCGTATGTGGAAATATATCCATAACGAATAAGTTAAGTTATTCATTATAAATCTAAACTATCCTTATCCAATAAGAAGTCAAATAAATTAATAGTGAGTATTCCATTTTCATCTAAAAACGGCTTTATTCGATCTTTCACGATAATAATTTTTTTAAATGAGTCATCAATATTTAACAAGGATGCTTTTTCTTGATTTATTTTTTCTATGGATGGGAGGCTATATGCAGATTGAATATAATATCTTTTGCTTCCAAGGTTAGCTATGAAGTCAACTTCCAGTTGTTTCTTTATATCTTTATTTTTATTACTTTCTCTTTTTATTACCATACCTACATCGACCATATAGCCACGATATCTTAATTCGTTATAAATGATATTTTCCATTAAGTGGGTTGGTTCTATCTGCCTAAAATTTAATCTTGCATTTCTAAGCCCTAGATCTTCAAAATATATTTTATAAGGTGTGCCTATATATTTTCTCCCTTTAACATCATATCTATATACTCTTTTTAGTATAAAAGAATCTTCAAAATATCCTATAAATTTATCAATGGTATTTGCTGAAATTTTAGATTTTTTTATTGACTTAAAAGTTGAGGCTATTTTACTTGGATTAGTAAGGCTTGAAATACCTGATGCTAAAATATTAAGTAAATCTTCTAGTTCAGAAGTTAAGCGTATGTCATACCTATGAACAATATCTCGCAAATATACATTTTCAAGTTGCCCCTTTAGATAATCCATCTTATCTTCATCCCTTTTCATTAAAGCTCCAGCTGGTAAACCGCCGTAAACTTGATATTCAGCAAAGGCGTCTTCTTTGTCGCCATCATAAGTTTGAAGAAATTCAGAAAAAACTAGAGGCATAACATGGATTTCATCGCCTCTACCTGCAAATTCAGTAATGACATCCTTAGATAAGAATCTAGAATTACTCCCAGTAACATAAACATCAAAATTATCTTGACGCAAAAATCCATTTAAGACTTGCTCAAAAGATTTAAGCAATTGAACTTCATCTAAGAGGATATAAAATTTTTCCTTGTCATTAGTTTTTCTCATGATATAGTCTAAAAATTTTTTAGGATCTACTAATCTTTCACCGCTTAGCACATCTAAATCCATTAAATCTTCGCCAATTTTTAATAAATCTCTTCCTGAATCAAAGGCAAATTTTATAATATGGTTTTCATCTACTCCATTCTCAAGTAAATAACTATAAAAAAGATTATTAAGTAAATAAGATTTACCGCTCCTTCTAATTCCTGTAATAATCTTAATGAACCCATTGTCTTTTTTTCCTATTAATTTATCTAAATAATAATCACGCTTTATTTCCATATGCCTAGGCCTCTTTCTATTTAGAATTATTTCCGTTTTGGAACTTAATCTAAGTATATTATAAAGAATAAGGTCATATAGTTCAAATCTATTTAGAAATAATTCCATATCGGACATATTTCGAAGTTAGTTTTACACCCTTTAAATTATTTTTAACATCCTTAAAGTAGTGCTTGTCAATTTTTGATTCAAGTACTTGGTCATTTTTTTATTTAATACTTATAGAACAAGCCATTACCATCCATGGTGGGACTATTTTTGCAATTAAAAGACCCGACTTACACCACTTTAAGAGGCGTATCGGGTACTGTTGATTTTATTGAGTACTTAGTTTTTATTCTTGTCAATTTTCTATTTCAACTTCAAGTCCTGATTTAAATATTACTTTAAGCTTTTCATCATAAACTATAATCTTTTTAATTTGTAATTTAAACCACCGCTTACCCTTGCTATTACATTAGCATTAATAATTGTATTTACATTTGCGTTCATGCACCATTTGCATTAGCAACTAAAGTTATAAGAATTAATACTACATCCCTAGGCTCAATGTCGTCACCTTGTATTATTGGTTTATTTTTTTTCATTTTCAATATACATAACTTAATCCTTTTTTAATTCTTAATAGATTCTAACTATTTTCTTTTTTCGCCAAAGCATTATTTACTTTATATCCAATGATGAAGTAAAATAGCATTTGCAATATAACTATGACTGTCATAGTTGTATTATTTAAACTATTACTAACTATTATTATAATATTTAGTAATATAAAAAATATAGCATATATTCGCAAAAGTTTAGCTGCATACTTATGGGCATAATTCCAGTTTTCTTTTGATTTCATACTTAATGCTGTTCTAAATCCACTATACTTACTGATATTTCCATTTGCTTTATACTTATAAAAAAAAGACAAAAACAATCCTGCTATAGGTAATAAACTAATTACAATTTTTTCAAAATTCATACAAAACCCTCTAAATATCCTAAAAGCTACTACTTTCAACAATATTATAACCTATAATCTTATTTTTGACATCAATACTACACTCTCAACATGCGTTGTCTTTTGCTTGGGAACATAATTTTTTATCCTCGTCATTCTTGTAGTAGCACAATTTATTAATGTCATTGTATTCAGCATTTTTTCTTTTATCTTTGAAATTATTAGAATTTTGACTATCTTTAACTCCTGTTTTTAAGTAGAATGTCAGATCATATGGATGTACTGTTCCGTATTTGTCAATTCTGCCTACCACGACTTTATCAACTATGCTTTCAAATACTATTCTGTTAAATTTCTCTATAATTTCTCTATTCTCTAAGATCTTTTTAAATTGCTTTAGTATTTCTTTAATAGAATTATCATCTTTTATTGTTAGATCCAGTGTTTTCTTTTCATCAAGTAATTCTTCTTTTTGTTTTGTAAGTTTTTTATGCTTTTTAGCATAAACTTCTTCGTCTATACTGTCTTCTAAATGAAGATCAACTAACTTTCTTTCTTGACTAATAATTCTATTAAGCTGGTTTTCTATCTTTTTCAGATCTTTAAATAAAGTGTTATCATTTATTTCTTCTTCAACAATTTTAAAAAGTCATCTATTATTGTTGAATCTGCATTACATAATTGCCTATAGATTTCAACAAAAGCTTTTTCTATTACCACTTCTTTTATTCCTTTCTTTCAAACTTTATTTTATAATCCAAGTAGCAGCACTAGCCACGCTTCTACTATGGATACGATTGGAATTAGTAAAAATGGCATCAAGATAAAATGTTCCTTAATGGCCAAATGTTTCATCCAATTTCCAAATTCGTAGTCCTCATGTCCTTCTGTGCCTGGTATGACTATCTTGTCCTTGTACTTTCCTTGGAACAAAAGTACATCCAATAGAAGGAAATCTCCAAAATTTAATATTATCCACTGAATATAGCTCATCCAGAAAAGATCTCTATGTCCTCTTATTCCCGTATGTAAAAGAGAGGTCACTCCATATATAAATACGATTCCTGAAATTATAAATGTAAGTATTAAATTTATTCTTTTCTCTTCTTTTGTCATCTTTTCTGGAGCCGAATTTTGTATTTCTTTTGGATAGGAATCGAAGAAAAATCTCGGGTTAATCAGTACAAAAGTTGCTACTGCACCGTTAAAGATAGCAGCCATCGCAATTCCATCTAATATTGCTCTTGTTATATCCATAATATTCTCCTTATTTATTTTCCAAAAATAACTTTAATTTCTCAGCATATTCTTGAGGATGTTCGTGGAGAAATTGTCCGTGGCCCATTCCTTCAAATACTTCTGTTTCCATTTGTGGAAGATACTCTCTAAATATCTTTTCACTTTTTTCAGGGATTGGCTCTTCGCTCCCCCTCCAAAACATTACTGGATTTGAAAACTTAGTTAAATTTTTTGGAGGCTTATAATGATAGATAAACTTGCAGGCATTTTTAATAGTTGTTTTTGAAATTTGCGGATAGGCCATTTCTATTACGCTTAGATTATCCTTGCCCATAATCTTATCTAATAAAAATTTAGGTATTGGCTTTTTGTTTTTGATCCTACTTGTACCAATGGTAAAAGCACAGGTAAATGGCCTTGCCATCAAGCCTAACTCGGCAGTAATCGCCCCATCTAAGAGGACTTTAGAAGCAGAAATATTTCCTCTTCCAATTAGTTCAACAGCTATAGTTGCTCCCATAGAAAAACCGCATATGCCATAGACACTCCCGCCCATTTCATTTAATATGTAACTTTCTATGGAATCTATGGTTTCCTCCATTGAAGTTAAATCTTTTGGGTTAGTCCCATAATGTCCGTCTAATTCACAGAAAATTACAAAATAATCTTGCAAATAAGGCAGAAGAGGTTTGAAACATTGGTCTGCAGTAGAGGCAAGTCCATGAATAAATAATATTGACTTCTTATTTCTATTTCCGTAGCTAATAAATTTCATTTAATTCCTCATTATTTAATTTTTTTCGAAAGCAAGTAAAAATATCCTCTCTAATAAAAAATTTATCTATTACTCTTTATCTCACACAATGAAGTAATCACAGTAATCTCCGCCATTGGCGATAGTTTCTTTTCTATGTAAAACTCCATGTTGAAGGCTTATCATCAAATCGTCAAGTTCGCAGAGTAGTGGCATTAATTCATCTACCCCCAGCTTCTTTGTGTAAGCACAAATAGGACAACGAGTAATTCTGTAATAACAAGCACCCTCATAGGGTTGTCCCTCAAAATCAACCTTAAAGGATGTTGGATAGAGCTTTTCTTTTTCCTCTGTATACCACTTGTAATACTTAAGAATAATTTTCTTATTGGCCTCTTTTCCTCTCTTAGTATTGAGATTAACCAAGGAAAAATACCATTTGACAGAATAAAGAGAGCGACGCATCATTTCCTGAATGGTCTCCGGTGGAATATTTTTCTCACTTGCTATATAAGGAGCAATAAAAGCAAGGGCGAACATCTCATTGTATGCCATAGGATTGTCGCTTCCAATATCATCTGCTTCTTCTATTAGTTTTCGATAAATTATTTTGCTCTTTCTAATAATTTCTGAAGCATATGCTTTATCATACTTTTCTATAAGAACTTTTTTCATTTGCCCTTTAAATAATAAGAAATAAAAGCTATTATATTTCATCTTGCATACCCCATCAATTTTCAAAATTTTTTATACTAATTTTTATATAATTTTATTATTTTCTCCCAATTAGAAGAGTTGAGCCAGAAAGTCCTAGCAAGATAGCTTCTTTGTGGTCCAAAAAAAGGCCCTTTGTAGTATCAATTAATTGCACATCTTGGTATCCATCTTTTTTCAGCTTTTCCATAAATTTATTCATATCTCCATAGCTTGACTTATTCATCAAATCATGAATAACAAAAACTCCACCTTTTTTAAGTACACGAAATGTTTCTAGTAAAAGTTTTTGTTTATTTTTTCCTCTTATATTGTGATAAACATAGTTGCTTGTTACTGCATCAAAACTTTCATCTTCAAAAGGAAGGCTCACTGCATTTCCTTCTTCAAATCTCACATTTTCTATTCCCTCTAATTTTGCATTATTTTCACAGAGTTCTTTAGAAAATTCACTTTTATATGAACCCCTCCATATGTCACAGCCAACCATATTCGCTTTTGGATTTTTCTTTGCGCAAGCAATAGTAAGTGCACCGCTACCACATCCTACATCTAAGCCCAGGCCACCATCTGGGATCTTTACATAGTCGGCAGTCCCCTCTATTATAACTTTGGCAAGCTTTCTTTT